>JAABUN010000052.1_pt1 | contig 251979 bp, 252 predicted proteins | sample 5559311 | NCBI WGS metagenome assembly JAABUN01 (sample SAMN10711877, study PRJNA513370) | rock metagenome | isolation source: Antarctica rocks | place: Antarctica: Victoria Land, Siegfried Peak sud | reverse complement strand
GCGGGTTGGCCTTGGGCTTTCGCAACCTCACCCACTACATCGCCAGATCACTACTAGAAACCGGCGGATTCAGACCTCAACTACACCCTGGATTGTGATGAGCCAATTTACTCTCCGAGACGACCCTGCGTGGCGTCGATCCAGCGCTGCACTCGCTTCTGATTTACGCCTAGATCGCTCGACCCGTACCGCGAGCGCGAAAGCAGCGCCAGCGTCGAAGATGCCTCATCGACCTTGATGAATCGAACGGACACGTAGTCGGGATATCCCATCAGCGTGCTGCGCTGCACGTAGGTCACAAACCCCTCGCCAGCGGACCCCTGCAGTACTTTCACTCGACCATCCCCCGTGGCAACCTCATCGAAACCGGACTCTAGCGAGGCGACGGGCACGTCAAAAACGGGTGCGGCGGCATCCCGTTCGGGCACGGTCTGCACTGAAGTGTCGGCCGGCAACAGTCGATACCAGTTCGGGCTGTCCGGCGCTTGCGCGGTCAACGGGTCTTGGTGCCACTTCGTGGGGTCATCCGGCGCCAGGCGGATCCCCGCAGACACGGAAGTGACGGCAAGGGCACCTACGGCGAGTGGGATAGCGACCATGCGCACCACGGTACGACGACGGGAGCGGGTCGGCGACGGCATACCCCTTAGTCTGCACGCAGCGAAACCAGCCCTGTCATCAGGGCTGGTTTCACCTAAAGGTCGTTCAGGCCCCGGCTCCGGTCATGGCGCGATCGGTCTCCAACACGGTCTTTAGGCTGCTGAGCACCCATGGCCACCCACCGCCGCCGGCCCCGATGTCTCCTCCACCGCGCACGTCCTTCGCGGTTCTAGGCGCTCCGATGCAGTCGTGCGTCAGCGTCAACTGGCACGGCCCACCGGGGAACTCGGTGATCTCGTACGTCAGCATCGTGTCCGGCTCGTCCTGCCATTCAACGGACCACGTATACACGAGCCGGTGCGGCGGATCAAGCTCGGTCACCGTGCCGGTGCCGATCACCTCGGGCAGACCCATCTCCTTCATCTCAGGGCTGGCTAGGTCGCGGATGGCACCGCCAGGCGTGAGGTCCATCTCGAGGGTGGTGCCGTAGCCGAAGCGCGTGCTCCACTCAGGTGTGGTGATGGCGTCCCAGATCCGTTGGGCCGGGGCGTCGATATAGATCGAGAACATCTGGACCTCGGGGGCGGCCTCGAACGCCTGCTTGGTCATCGTGTCGGTGGTCGTGTCGCTCATGATTGCTCCTCCAGGTTGCGTTTGAGCTCGGTCAGCGCCGTGACCCGGCGCTGGGCGTACTTGCTGATCCACCGGTCGTGGATTAGTTGGATCGGGACGGGGTTGAGGTAGTGCAACTTTTCGCGGCCCTGCTTTCGGGTGAGCACGAGCCCGGCCGATTCGAGCAGCCGCAGGTGCTTCGAGACTCCGAATCGCGTCATCTCCACCTGCTCGGCAACCGCCGCTTCCAGGTCCCCGAGGCTGCGGCCCTCTCGTACGAACAAGGCATCCAAGAGCAGCCGCCGCGTGGGATCGGCTAGCGCTTTGAAAACCTCATCCTCCTGCATACAAAAAGAATAGGTGACCTTTTAGTCACCTGTCAATGATTGCCGAAATCTACCGCGACCGATTCGAACCCCTTATGTCGTTGCGCCTGGGCATACAACGTGTAGGCGCGACGGTCTGCGTCGGTGAGGTTGACCTGATCAGTGAAGGGCGTCAGGAGAGCTCGGGGATACAGGTCCTCAGCTAGGACGACGTTGACCTCGACGCCTAGGACAACCACGATCGCCGTCACGTACAGCAGACCGATGAGTCCCAAACTCAAAGCGAAAACCGCACTAACGTCGTCTACTCGCCTCAGCACCCGCTCCACATAGAGGCCGCCAAATTGCTGGACGACAAGCCACAGCGCAACGATAAAAACGGCACCGGGCAACGCACACCGCAACGGGGATCTGGTTGGCGCGGCCCACCTCAGCAGCAGCGTCGAGCCCGCGACACTCAACACCAAGGAAAATCCCTGAACGAGCCACCCGAGTCCGTTCGCGAACGTCTGCATCTGTCCCATCGCCGTTCCAACGGACACCGTCAATAAAGACACCATCAACACCAAGACACCCGCCAACGAGAAAAGAAGGGCGCTCCACAACCGACTCTTGACAGGATTGCGACGGCTATTTCGAGGCACAGACCAGCCCACGTTGACCGCGTTTTGAAGTGCCTGCCCGAGCCCCAGAACGCCATACAAGGCGATCATCACGCCAGTGATGACTCCGCTCAGACTTCCCTGCATCCCTTGAGGCGTCGAAAGTTGCGTCCCAATAATCGGCAACTCAGCGAGCGCGGACTCCAACACGTCCTTTTGCAGTTCCGTGTTGCCCTGAAGGAGGAACCCGAGCACTGACGACGAGATCAGAAGCAGGGGGAAGATGGCCACGAAGGCGTTGTACGTGATGGTCATGGCCAAGTAGTTGCCCTGGTCGTCGAAGAACTTGTAGATCACGGCCAGTGGGTATCCCACAATCCGACGCTTACGCTGGAATCGGTCCAGCCGATCAATGACCTTCACGGCCCTTGCCTACCACGCGCCGCTTCGGGTCACATGGTCGGGTTACCCCAAAATTTCAAGGTGCAGACTCTGAAACTTGCCGATATTTGTTGATGACCGAAGGGCTTTGGGGCGTTTCCAGTTTCGCGTCGGGCCGCTCGAGGCGGGCCCAGCTCAGCGGGCAAACGGACTTAAGCGGCTGCACGCTAGTGCCAGTTCCTACTTTCCTTTGAGGATCTGGTGCCAATAGATCTGTGGCAGCACCCGGCGGTCCCCAAAGAACAACACCCTCGAGGCTCGCCGCCACATCAGGGGAAATGACGGCTTCAGCGCGCGAGCGCGATCGAACTCGAAGAACAAGACCTGCGAACGCGACACGGTGTACGGGCAGACCGAGTAGCCGCTGTACTTCTCGGCCAACTCTTCGACCTCGCGCGCCGACATGAGGTTCTTGGCCAGCACCTCGGTCTGTTCGCGCAGCGCTCCCCCCGAGCGGCTTGCCCCCGTCTCGGCAGTGTCACCGCACGCCCAGACGCCTGGAATGCGGCGGTGACGGAGCGTGAGCGGGTCCACATCGACGTACCCCGCTGCTTGTATCGAGCTCAGACCGGCGCCCGCGATCCAGGGCTGCGCCCTGTGGGTCGGCGTGAGATGCCAGAAGTCGTAGGGCAACGTGGTGGTCCCATGGGGACCACTGATCTGCAAAGTCTGCGCAGTCGGGTCCACCTGGTCGACACGACTGGAGGCAAGCACCCGTATGCCGTAGCGGCGCGCCCACACGTGCAGCCGGGAGGCGATGTGACTGTTCTCCGAGACGTCAGCGTCCGGAGTGATCAGCGTGACGTTGATGTCGTCGAGCACCCCCTGTGAGCGCCAGTAGTCACACGCCATGTAGAGGATTTTCTGCCCTGCGCCAGGACACGGCGCGGGGCCATCGGGAAGCGTAAAGACTGCCCGACCCTGACGCAGTGCCTTGATCAGCTCCCACGTTTTAGGCGCCAGATCGACCACGTAATTGGTTGACGCTGAAGGGCTCAGCATCGCCTGAGCCGAGCCCGGCAACGCATCCCAGTCCGGCTCCGAGCCCGGGGTCAGCACCACGTCGCGGTAGGTGACTGCCGAGCCGCTCGCCAAGGTGACCGAACGGCGCTCGGTGTCGATGTTGGCCGCCGCGTCGTGAATCCATCGAACACCGGAGGGCATCACGGACTCTTGGCGGCGGCTCAACTCTTTGGTGCTCGAGAGCCCCGCTCCTACGTAGGACAGCAAGGGCCGGAAGTGGTGGGTGGCCTTGGGCTCGATGATCGCTATGTCCTCGACGCCCGAGTTGCGCAACCTGGCCGCGAGCGCGATACCAGCGTTGCCTCCCCCGACCACCAGAACGTCTATGTGCTGGGTGTCTACGCCGTCTGCCTGCATCAGCGAAAACTAACAAAGCCACTTGGCGTTCCTTGCAGCGACCCTTCAGGCTAGGCCGCCTTCACCCCAGCAAGAGCGCCGACGACGGGTTCCGATCTGCCAGAGACCGGTCAAAAGTGACCAGAAGAGAGTCGTTGCCTGCCGCCAAGCCGACAAGGTAGGCATCTGTGACCTGGCGATGCCCCTGAAGCCCTACAAGATCAAGTTCGTTATAGGAGATCGAGTCGGGCACGAAGATGCACCTGGGATTCGCGCGCACGTCGCACAGCAATCGTTGCGCCGTGTGACCGGACTCGCCGAGACGCAGGAGCGTCCGCACGAGGGCACCTTCTACGATAGGACACACTAAAAACTCGTCAGCGTCGGCGATCCATATGCTCGCCGACTGATGATGCTCGTGCTCAGCAACGACCAGAGCGATCAGGACGTTGGCATCCAGCAAATACCGTGTCACTCCTCGTCCAGCAGGTCAGCCACCTCGTCAGAGCGCAGCGTTCTGCCAAGCGACAAGACGGGCAAACCTGAGTGTTTATCGACCGAGAAAACGACAGGGTCATCCACCTGCACGAGGCCTTTGAGCGTCAACTCAGCCACGACTGCAGATAGTGAACGGTGTTGGCGCCGCGCCATGTCCAGCGCGCGTCTGTGCACCGATGGGGGCAGATCAACCGTGGTGCGCATTGCTGCATCATACCTGCATCATCATTGCTTCATTTCTTCGTAGCCCCGAAGGCTTCACGGTGAATAGATCTGACCTATTGACGGAGAGGCTGTCCCAGTGGCAGGCTCACGCCTGTGTCAGCCCAGTTCGCCAGCGATGTGCTTAGCCTCCCCAATCAGATCGCCGAGGCGATCCGCGCACAAATCCTCAGCGGCGAACTCACCCTCGATGAGCGCCTACCGACCGAGGCCGAGTTGGCTGACTCCTTCGGGGTCTCGCGACCCACCATCCGCGAAGCCCTCAAGCGCCTGGCTGCCAAAAACCTCATCCGCTCCAAGCGCGGAGTCGCCGGGGGCAACTTCGTCAGCGTGCCGACCGATGAGCAAGTCCGCAACGATCTCCGGACGACGGCCACCCTGCTGGTCAGTCACCAGATCTTTACCCTGACCGACATCGCCGAGAGCCGCCGTCTGCTGGAGGCCGAGTGTGCCGTCCTCGCTGCCGCCCGTCGCACCGAGGGCGACCTCGTTGCGCTGCGCGAGATCCTTGCGACCCAGGAGCGAGAAGACCTCAGCGACGAGCAGTTTTGCGAGGCTGACGTGGCCTTCCATCGGGCCGTAGTTCAGGCCGCCCACAACCCGGTCTTGGACTACGTGATGGTCTTCGCGCTCGAAGCCATGCACCCCAGCACCAACCTCATCATCAACCGGTTTCGCAGCCGCGATGATGTGCTCACCCTGCAGCGCCAACTCCTGCAGGCCATTGAAGATCAGGACGTCCACGCCGCCCGAGGCACCGTGCAAGCCCAGGTCGACCACCTCAGCATCATCTGCGACCAGGCCCAGGCCTCACTCGCGGCGCAGGCCACCCCCAACGTGAAGGAGACGCATGGACGTTGAACCACAATCGAGCGCTTCGCCGCGCAGCACCCACCGGCTGGAGCGTCTGTTGGCACCGCGCTCTGTAGCCCTGCTCGGAGCCTCGACGATGCCCAACGTGCCGGGTAACGACATGATCCTCGAGCTGCAGGTGGCGCGCTACCCCGGGGCGGTCTACCCCGTCAACCCCAGGTATGCCGAGGTGGAAGGGTTGCCGTGCTACCCCAGCCTGCGTGATCTCCCGAGCGTGCCCGACCTAGCCGTTTTGGGAGTGGCTAACGGCGGCATTGAGGAGCAGGTCCGGCTCGCCATCGACCTCGGGGTCGGCGGCCTCGTCATCCCAGGCAGTCTGTCGATGGCGGGCGACGACCCGGCATACCCCCTGCGTAAACGGGTCCGCGACCTTGCCCTAGCCGCCAATCTGCCGATCGTCGGCGGCAACTGTATGGGGTTCTATAACGTCGAGCGGTGGTTTCGCACCCTGCCCTTCCACCGCCCCTACGAGCTGACCGAGGGCGGGGTCACCTTCATCGCACAGTCCGGGTCGGTGCTGACCGCACTGCTGTGGAATGACCAAAAGTTGCGCTTCAACCTCGCGATCTCCCCCGGCCAGGAACTCGTCACCACCACATCCGACTACATGGATTACGCGCTGGAGCAGGAAAGCACGACCGCCATAGCGTTGTTCACCGAGACCGTCCGCAACCCGACCGCATTCGTCGCTGCGCTGCGCAAAGCCGCCGAGCGAGACATCCCGGTGATTGCCCTCAAAGCTGGCCGCACCCCCGAAGCAGCCCATCTTGCGCTCAGCCACTCCGGCGCTATCGCCGGTGACGACGCGGCATACCAAACACTCTTCGAGCGGTATGGCGTCCTGTCCGTGAAGTCGCTCGACGAACTGGCATCGACGACGCAGTTGCTGTCCAACCCGCGCCGACCCGCACGGGGCGGGCTTGCGGCCATCTTCGACTCCGGTGGCGAGCGCGAATTGATGATCGACATCGCCGATGACGTGGGGGTGCCCTTTGCTCAGATCAGCGGCGACACCACACAGGTGCTTATCGACCACCTCGATCACGGCCTCGAGCCCATCAACCCCCTCGACGCGTGGGGCACCGGCCGCGACTACCAAACCATCTTCGAACGCTGCTGGCAGGCGTTGATGGACGACCCGGACACCGCCATGGGTGTCTTCGTGGCCGATCTCAGCTCGGGGTTCTACCTTCACGAATCCTTCGCTCGAATTTGCCGGCGCGTGCACCGGAGGACCGGCAAACCCGTGGCCATGCTGACTAACCACATCGGCACCGAATCCCAAGACCTGGCCAAGCGGATGACCAACATGGGTGTGCCGGTGCTCGATGGCACTGTGGCTGGACTGCTGGCGGTTAAGCATGCGCTCGCCTACCGCGACTTCACCCGGCGCAACACGATCGCACCACCCACCGCGCCCCCGCCAGAGATGACCGCACGGTGGCGCGAGCGTCTCAGCGAGCCGCAGGCGCTGACCGAGAGCGAAGGTTTGACCCTGCTGCGCGCCTACGGCGTGCCGGTGATGCCGCACCGGGTCGTCGCTACCCTTCCCGGGGCGCTGGCGGCAGCCGACGATGTCGGCTACCCCGTGGTGCTCAAGACCGCAGCCCCCGGAATCCTGCACAAATCGGAGTCCGCTGGGGTCGTCCTTAACCTGGCGGACGCGGCCGAAGCCAGCGAGGCTTATGCCGATCTAGCCGCCCGATTAGGCCCGGAGGTACTGGTCGCACCTATGGTGCTGCCAGAGGTCGAAATGGCCCTCGGCGTGGTCTCCGACCCACAGTTCGGCTCCATGGTGCTCGTCGCTGGCGGTGGCATCTTCATCGAAGTCCTCGGGGATCGACAGCTGGGCTTGGTGCCCATCGATGCCCCGATCGCCTCAGCCATGATCAGCAAACTCGCTATCAAGCCCATCCTCGACGGGGTCAGAGGTCGTGAAGCGGTCGACATCGCTTCCGTCGTGGCAGCTTTGGTGGCCCTGTCCGATCTAGCCGCCGACCTCGGTGATCTGATCGCCGAGCTCGACGTCAACCCGCTATCGGTCACCGCCGACGGCTGCATGGCCCTCGACGCCCTCGTCATACCCCACGCCCTCAGGAGCACATCATGAGCGACACCTTCAGCGCCCTTGTCATCCGTTCGACCGACGACGGACAAAGCGCCACCATCGAGCAACTCACCGACGCTGACCTGCCCGAGGGCGACGTGGTCGTTGACGTGGACTTCTCCTCGCTGAACTACAAAGACGGAATGGCACTGAGCGGCAAAGCGCGCATCATCCGCTCCTTCCCGATGGTCCCCGGCGTCGACCTCACCGGCACCGTCGTTTCCAGCGAAGATGATCGCTTTGCTGCCGGTGACGCAGTGATTTTGACCGGCTGGTCGGTCGGAGAGCGCTATTGGGGCGGCTACACCCAGCGCCAAAGGGTTCGCGCCGATTGGCTGGTCGCGCGACCTGAGTCGATGAGTCCCGTGCAGGCGATGGGGATCGGCACCGCCGGCTTGACCGCGATGTTGTGCGTGATGGGCCTCGAAGACGGCGGCGTCACCTCCGATCGGGGACCCATCGTGGTCACCGGCGCAGCAGGCGGGGTCGGCAGCGTCGCCACCGCGATCCTCGCAAACCTGGGGTATGCCGTGACCGCCGTCACCGGTCGCCCCGAACAGCACGACTACCTGACCAGCCTCGGCGCCTCGGCATTCCTGTCCCGCGACGAAATGACCAGCCCACCGAAGCCGTTGGAAGCCGAAACGTGGGCCGGGGCCGTCGACACGGTCGGCTCCACGATGCTGGCCAAGGTCATCGCTCAGACGAAGTACAGCGGCGTCGTGACTGCCTGTGGGCTCGCAGGCGGCGTGGACCTTCCCGCCACGGTGATGCCGTTCATTTTGCGCGGCGTGCGTTTGCAGGGCATCGATTCGGTGCAAGCTCCCACCGATCTGCGCGAGCGCGCGTGGGCGAGGCTGACCACCGATCTGCCCACGTCGTTGCTGGAAGACCTGACCACGGTCGTCCCGATGAGCGAGGCGCTAGAGCACGGTGCAGAAATCTTGGCTGGGCGGACGAGGGGCCGCATCGTGGTCGACCCCAACGCGTAGCCGACCCCAAAGCGTTGCCGACCCTACGCGAAAGGTCGCCGACTCGAAGACGTTCCGAGTGGGCGACCTTTCGCGTAGGCGAGAGTTGCTACTCGTGGACCACGTCGACCACTAGCCGGGCAGGCTCACTCAAGGTGAAGACCCGGAAGGGCGTGTCAGCATCGTCAACGCCGATGAAAGCCTGCGTCTGACCTTCGAAGGTGCTCAGAAGTCGCACTTGCTCAACTTCCTCGGCACCATCGGGCGAGAAGGTGCCCGGACCGCCTTCGTACGTTTCGCCTTCGTCGGGATAGCGCGTGCCCGTGATGGTCACCTGCAGCACCGCATCACCGTCGACGTCCAAACTGGCACCGCTGCCATCCTCGACAGCCTCATCGGCGTAGCGCACGCTGTATCCGGGTGCGCCCTCTCCGTCGAGGTTGAAGGTCACACGGTCGTAGTCGGGATACACACCGACGCTCACAGTGGTGGCGAGCAGCCCGGCCTCCGCGTCCGCCTTAGCCTCGACGGGGTCGAGCGAGGGATCGTCCAAATCCGCGTCGTCGGGAGTCTCAGTGGGTGCTGCAGAAGCGGGAGCCAAGCCGGTCGCGGCCGAGTCGTCACCGGAACTGGTTGAGGGGGCCAGATCGCCCCCACGAGCACCCGTGCTCGTCGCCACATCTGAATCATCGGACCCCGATGCCGTGGAAAGGTCAGAGTCACCTTCCATGCCGGTGGCCGTCGAGTCATCCATGTCGCCGCCGAAGCCGGTATCGGTGGACTCGTCACTGCCTCCTGTCGCCGGCGTGTCCAGAACATCTGCGTCGATGGTCGTTGGGCCAGCGTCATCACTGGCCGAGTCACAGGCCGCCAAAGTCAAGGTAAGGGTCGCTAGACAACACAATAAGGAGCGGGAAATGGTCATCAGGTCTCTTTCTGTTACTCGAAAACCTAGAGGTGCAGAGGCGGGCGAGCAACCCCAGTGTGGCTTCGACCAGGACGGGAAGGCAAAGAGGCCGAGGTGGTCAACGGCACCTCGGCCTCCTACGTCACAGCAGATGCGTTAGTTGGCGCGCCCGTAACTCACGTTGCCGGGGAAGATCTTTCGAAACGAGGTACCCCGGGTCGAGCGGCCCGAGTCGTACATGTTGCCGTTGCCTGCATAGATGCCGACGTGGGTCGCCGGGAAGTCGTGGAAGACCAGGTCTCCCGGACGCGGGTTAGAAACTCGCGTCGTGGCCCGCTGGATCTGGGCGGCGGTCCGGGGAAGGTTGACACCAGCCTTCTTGAAGACGTAAGTCACGTAGCCGGAGCAATCGAAGCCGCTCGAAGGCGTGCTGCCGGCCCAGACGTACCGGATGCCCGTATAACGCTTAGCGGTGTTGATCACACCGGACGTCGAGCGCCCGCTACTACGCGAGGCTGAGAAGGAACTACGCGAAGAGGACTTCTTCGAACTCAGCGAGATGCCCATCGCACGTGACGTCTTTGGGCCCACAATGCCGTCGACGTAAAGACCGTGGCGACGCTGCCAGGAGCGCACCTTCGAAGCGGTCTTGGGACCGAACACACCGTCGGCGTAGGCGCCGACCTTGCGCTGGATGGTCTTGGTCGAACCGCCGCGCGAGCCCTGGCGGTATGTCGTGTAACTGCGCGTCGGCAGAACGCGGGCAGTGGCGGCGGACGTCGCAGCCAGACCAGCAGCAGCGCTCTGCGTCACTGCGGCGGGCACAGCCGTCGCAGTACCTGCGGAGGCTGCTGGAGCGGCATTGCCCGCGCCTGCGGTTGAAAAGGCAAGCCCAGCGCTGGTGGCCAGCGTCAGCGCAACCTTTGCGACGGGCTTGACGGCGGAGCGCTTCGGGGCGCGGTGACGCCCGGGAACGGTTGAAGACATGTGTGAACTCTCTCCATGCGCCTACGGGGTGAGCTGTCGGGTTCGGGTGGAGGAATTTACCCGGCCTTTGCGACGCAATCGCGAAGACTTAACCCCAAGGCGCGTCTCACGACGTGCCAACTAAGTGGGTCCCCCGCTCCTGTCAGACGGATTGTGCGGTTGTGCCCAGACAAGGTGACAGGACTCGGCTACCAAGCGGGGGCCCTCCAGGGGGAGGAGCGCAGATAACGTTACCCAAGAATGTGCACGATGTCACGTTTGGGTAACGGCGGCCTGTGAATAACGTGCGAATTTCGGCACCTTCCTCGCCACCAAGGCATCCACATTGAGCCAAAGCAGGCGTCGCAAGCGTTTTCGTGAGTTTGCGGAGATAGCGCTTTACATCCCTAGCTGAACAACACTATTGCCTACAGTAGACGGGCCTACGGTCAAGCAATCGGCAGAAACTCGCTCGTGCTCCTCGTGACCTTCGTCACGGTAACGAGATCGCAAAGAAATATCTCAGAACGTGACCAGCAGACGCGTCAGCGACCAAGGGATGACTGGACTCAGGCAGTCAGACGCACCGTCTGGGCACCCGGGATGGCTCGATTCCGGTCAGGAGTACACGTCAAGAGGATGATCTGCCCTCGATAATCACTGCCCCCCAGCACTGATCCCAGCAGTTCCAATCTCTGTGGATCGGTGTAGCCCAACGCATCGTCGATCACGACAGGCACCGATTGATCGGATTCGATCAGCATCGCCACGGCGAGGCGGGCGACAATGCCAAGTTGCTCCTTCGCGCCCCCCGAGAGTTGGTCGAAGGCGACGGTGGCACCGTGCAGGTGCCGGTGGGTGATGACGAGGTTGGGGCTGATCTCAATCCCAAAGGAACCTCCGTAGAGTGATCGACCGAGCCGTTCGATCTCCCGGGCGTAGGGAGCGACGTATGTGGCGTGGGCGCGCTCACGGTGGCGTTGCAAGGTCTCGTGCAGCTGACGCGCGGCGCGCGCTCGACGGTCCACAGAGGCCAGAGCCCGATTGGCCTCTTCGAACGCTTGGACTGCGCGCTCGTACATTTCCTGACGTCCCTCCCCCGCAGTGATCTCCAGTTGGCCGTTGAGGTGCTGCAACGCCTGACCGAGGCGTTCCTGGTCCGCCTGGGCCTGCGCCAACTGCGACGTCGCCAGCCAGAGTCGTTCATCGGTGTCGGCGGAGTTCGCCGCTCGCAAGGCGTCGTCGATGTGCTGATGTGTGGCTGCGGCGAGGCGTTCGGCCTCAACAGCGCTGGCCGCCGCAGAGGCCAACGCCCCGTCTGAGGCGACCTCGCGCTGGGCATCAAGTCGTTCCTTGGCGCGCCTGGACTCCTCTGCTGCAGCCTCCTGCCGGCTATGCGCGATGCCGCTGGCCTGTGTGGCCACTGCATGGAGGTCGCGCACGCGATGAACGTCGTCCTCGACCGCATCCTTTTCCTGGCGCAGCGGCCACAACGTGGCCTGAAGGGCCCTCGCGTCGTGCACCGCTTGATCCACCTCGTTCCGCCCTACCCGACGACCCACGACATCGTCGTGCGCTGGCTCGCACGCATCGGAGACAACGGCGCCCAGAGCGCCACGGCGCTCACGGAGGAGATCCCCTAGATCCGGCAGGGTGCTTCCGGACAGCGCCACCGCGAGAGCGCTCTCGGCCCGCGCAACATCGTCGCGTGCCCGCTGGTGCGCCTCGTGCATCAGCGCCGCTTGCTCGATATCGCCCGCACGGACGTCCGCGAGGGCGCTCCGTAGCTGAGCAAGCATCTGATCGCGGTGGCCGACGCGCTTCACGACATCTCCGTGTGGGCGCAGGCCCACGCGCACGCAGCCGTTGATGATCAACTCGGATTCTCGTTCTACCAGGACCTGCACCGCCGGCTCACCGAAGCTCAGGGCGCGGGCGCGACCGTCGTGTTCAAGGTGCTGCTCATCGACGAGGGAGCTGATGCTGACCGAGGTGGACCCGGCCTCCAGCGCTGCCTCAGCGATAGCGAACTGCTGTTGGTGCCGTTCAAGCTCTCGCCATACGCCAGGACTCACGGGATTTTCGGCGAGCCGAGCCCGGTGACGCTCTACCTCAGCGCGGGCACGGTCAGCAGCCCCCATCCGGTCTTCCAGAGAGGCCACCTCGGCGTGCAGTTGCAGCCGTTGGACGGATGCTGCGGCCTCATCCGAGTCCTCTTGCGCTCTGGCGCACGCCTGGCGGGCATGGTCCAACGTAACCTTGGCTTCGGCCAAGGCGGCAGCCAACTCTTCCGTGCGTGACGCCGTTTCCACTACCTGAGTCGCCGACATCACAGCAGCCGCAGAACGCTGCGCCCCATCGTGGATGAGGCTTTGTCGCGCGACGACCAGGACCTTAGCGGCACGAGTGCTCAACGCAGCTGCCTCCACTTGCTGCGCCGCGTGCTGCTCTTGGGCACGAAGTGCAGCAACCCGCTCACCGGCGCCCTCGGCCGCGAGCAAAGCCTTGCGGTGGCCCGGGATCGCGTCTTGCGCCGCTTGATGCCTCCCGGCGGCCTCATCACGCTTTCCAAGGATGATCTCCGCTTCACCCACGGCACCATGGGCCTCAACGACAGCGTCTTGGCTCTCGTTGGCCACCGCGATCGCCACGCGGAGGTCGCCGGCCGGCCGACCGGTCGTCGCCGTGTAATAGCGACGATATTCGGTCTCAACGGCGTCCAACAGATCGCCACTGCCCGCCGAGTGCAGGTCGGCGCCGGCCGCACCATCGAGAGCAGCTTGCAGCACCGCACTGTCCCCGAGGCGGATAGGACTGGAGGAGCCGGATTGCGCGAAGCGAAGTGCGTCCAGCAACGGGCGGTCGACACTGGAGTCCATGATCGAGTCCATCCGGTGCTGAGCGGCCTCCCCCGCCAACTGCTCGGGCACTGGGCTCAAGATGTGAAGGGTCGTGATGGGCTGGCGTAGCCAGCGCTTGGCGAAAATCAGGCGGTGGGGGCCCACGCTCATTTCTGCCTCTACGAAAGGCCCCACATCTTGACCGACCGGCTGAAGCGCGACGATTGAGGCCGCCTTCGATGACGCCTTCCCTTTGGCCTCCAGCAGTCGATCAAGAGCCTCTAAGAACGTCGACTTGCCAACCTCGTTAGGCCCCTCGACTACCACCACGCCGGTATCGGGAAATTCCAACGTGCGCTCGGTGATCCCCTTCACGTTGCGCACGCAGATCCGGTGAATCCTCATCGTTGTGCCGCCGAACTGAGTCGATAAAGCAGGGCCAGGGCATCGCGAGCGCTGTCACCGTCGTCGCCACGGTGCGGATCGAAGACCCACTCGGGTTCAGACGTCGGCGGGTCGGCGGCGCGGGCGTGCTCGGCAAGCTGCACTTTGATTTCGTCAGCTGCGTCGCACACGTACCCCGACAGGCCAAGAGTCGACCATTGAGACTCGCTGGCCCGCACCGATAGATCGGTGTGCCGTTCCCAGTCGTGCATACCGCCGAAGACCGTTCGCAGCGAGTCCAGGTGCTCGTGCAGTCTCGTGTAGTCGAAAAGATCCAAGGTCCCTTGCAGGGCCAGCTTCAAGACCACGGTGTCTTTGTGGGTCATCGCCGCCAATTCGGCGACCAGTGCATCGACATCGAAGGCACTGGTCACCTCGCGGCGCAGGGTCACGAAGTTCCACCGTCCCGTGTGGTGATGGGCGACCAATGGCGGCCCGTCGGCGTCGAGGGTGACCACGAGCACATCCCCGGGTGCTTCCTCTCGAGGGTCGGTGACTTCGACGGCTCCCGAATACCAAATAGTGCCGTGCCCCCCGACATCGGTGCGCGAGTGACGGTCACCCAACGCAACATAGTGAATCTGGCGCTGCTCCAAAGCTGCCACGAGGGATGCCGTGTCGATGGCGGCCGGGTTGGCCCCGCTGGGGTCAAGAACATCCACGATGCCGTGACCCACCACGATGCGGACCGTCCCATCGGCCGGCGGCAGCGAGGTCACTGCGTCACCGACGAGGTCGCGCCCGGGGTGCTTCCCACCCCACGGCGCCCCGATGACCTCCACCCCCGGTGCCACAGTGACGGGCTGCGTGGAGTCGAGCACGGTGACGTTGCTGGGACAGGCAGTGGAGAACGTCGGTTGGCGATAGATGCTGATCGCGTCAAGGGGATCGTGGTTGCCCGGCAGCAGGTAGACCGGCAACTCGATCTCGCGCATGACCTCCAGGGCCCGCAAGACGGTGCCCTGGCGCAATTGGCTGCTCTCGAACACGTCACCGGCCACCACGACGAAGGCGCATCCCTGAGCGCGCGCAATGTGCCCCGCGCGCCGGATCGCGTCGAGGCGGTCGCTGTCGAATCGGGCTTGTGCCTCCGGTTGCAACCAGCGACGGGTCATCCCAATCTGCCAGTCGGCGGTGTGCAGAAAGGTGACCATGTGAATACGTTAGAAGCCGCCGCCGACAAACCCTGGCTTATCGCCTCAGTGTCCCCACGTCGGCAGTCACGTATTCCCACGTCGGCAGTCACGTATTCCCACGTCGGCAGTCAGTATTCCCACATAAGCAACGGAAGGAGAGCAGCCAAACACCCAGCCGCCGTGGTCGCCGCGACGTACGCGATGCCGGCGAGCAGACTGTCCTGCATCAACTCCCACACCTGGACGGCGAACGTGCTGTAGGTGCTCAAGGCCCCACATAGGCCCGTGGCCAGCAACGCGAACCAAAACGGCGACAGTGAGGACGATTGAGCGACCAGCACCCCTAGAGCCCCGGCGGCGAGCGTGTTGGCCACGAAAACCCCCGGTAACGCACCCCACCTCGTCGTTGCCGCGACATGCCTCAGCGCCGCGCCCACTGCACCACCGAGCGCGATGGCCAACCACACGTGCCAGGACGGGTTCATTCTTGACCTGCGGCTTTCGGCGGTGCGTTCTGCGACAGACCTAGCACTGTCGGCAGGTGCGCTCCCAGCGCGGCGGCAGCAACACACACCACGGGCGTCGCCACGACATACCCGACGCCAGCACCCACTGCACCATCGAGAAAGAGCACGCTGCTGGCCGCCGCATACGCCGAGAAGGTGGTGAAACCGCCCAGGACCCCGGTGCCCAGAAACGGCCTCACCCACCACGCCATCGAGACGGCCAACGTCGCAAGCGCCCCGAGGAGTAAACTCCCGACGACGTTGATAGCCAGCGTGGACCACGGAAAGGCACCAGGGGCACCATCGGACCCAAAATTCGTCTCGACGGCAGCGCGCAGCACCGCTCCGGTGGCGCCACCGGCGGCCACCGCACACAACACTCGTTGCCCCGGGGTCATCGCCCCGAGCCTAAGGGCGATGTCGGCTAGCCTTGTGCTCATGTCTTCCAGCGGGTCACCCCACAGCGACCAACCCGGGCCGGGTTCGGCCCGGCCATGCACTGGACGTCCTACGTGTTGATCCTGGGTGGTCTGCTCGTCATCTTCGTGCTGACGGTGGCGACGGGATATTTTGTGGCCCAGGAGTTCGCCTACGTTTCTGTTGACCGGGGCAAACTCACTGCGCTCGCCAAAGAGGGGGACGCGGCAGCGGAACGGGCGTTGAAAGTCACCTCCCGCCTGTCCTTCACCCTGTCAGGGGCCCAGTTCGGCATCACGGTCACGGCACTCCTGGTGGGGTTCGCCGGTGAGCCCCTGGTGGGTCGCGGCTTGGCGGACCAGTTGGGCTTCACAGGTCTCTCCGATGCGGCCACGCTGACCTTGTCTTTGGCGCTGACCCTTGGCTTCAGCACGGCTTTGCAGATGGTGCTCGGTGAACTCGGCCCGAAGAACCTCGCCATCGCTAAGCCCGTGCCGCTGGCGCGCGCCTTGTCACGATCGACGCTCCTGTATCTCATGGTCGCAGGCCCCATCATTTCGCTCTTCGACAAAGCCTCCAACGCCTTGCTGCGTTCGGTGGGCATCGAGCCCGTCGAAGAACTGCCCCAAGGTGCCACCCCTGAAGACTTGCAACGGATCATCTCCGACTCGGCCAGCGGCGGATTGCTCGACGACGACCTGACCAAGCTGTTGGGCCGAGGGCTCGCCTTCCGCGGGCACGCGGCCGAGGAGGTCATGACCCCACGGATCGACGTCGAAACGGTCCACGCCGACGATCCAGCCAGCCGGGTGCTCGAGTTGCTCGACACCGGCCACTCGCGCTTCCCGGTGATCGGCCGCGACATCGACGACATCGTCGGAGTCATCGGCCTACACGAACTGCTGAGCGTGCCAGCCGAGCAGCGCGGCCGTATCCCGGTGCGAGATCTCGCCGACGAGGCGCTGATCTTGCCTGAGTCTCTGCCCCTGCCACGCGTGCTCGAGGAGTTGCGTGAGCAGCACCGCCAGATTGCTGTAGTGGTCGACGAGTACGGCGGATTTGCTGGCGTGATCACATTCGAAGACGTCGCCGAAGAAGTCGTCGGAGAGATTTGGGACGAGGACGACGAGGAAGAGGACGAACCCTCCGCTGGAGCCGACGGCACCTGGCAACTCGCCGCGCGCATGCGCATTGACGAAGTCGAAACCATCACTGACATTGCACTCCCCGAAAACGAGGACTACGACACGCTGTCCGGCCTGGTCATGCATCGACTGGGTCGCATGGCAGAGCAAGGAGACCGCGTCAGCGTGACGTGGCCGACGAGAAGCCCCGAAGGGGACCCCCAGGAAACGAGCGTTGACATTGAGGTGCTCGGCATCAGCCGGTTCGTCCCCGACACCGTGGCCTTATATCCACCGCGGGTCACCGAACTCGACCCCGACGGGTCACGCGATGAGAGTGACTCGACTGCGGAGCCTCGCGATCGACGCATCCACACCTCCCACGACGGGCACCCCTCATGAGCGCCACCGCTGCCCTCGGCATCTCCGTGCTGCTGCTGATCCTCAACGGCTTTTTCGTCGCCACAGAATTCGCCGTCGTTGCCTCCAAGCGGCATCGGCTCGACGAGGCCGCCGAAAACGGTGGCCGCGCCGCCCGTGCGGCAGTCGATGCCCACCGCGAGATGTCGCTCATGCTGGCCGGCGCTCAGCTCGGCATCACGTTGTGCACGCTCGGTTTGGGCGCGTTGTCCGAGCCCGCCATCGCCCACTTCCTCGAGCCGATCTTCGACAGCATCGGCCTACCCGAGGGGTTAACCCACATCGTCGCGGTCATCATCGCCGTCTCGATCGTGGTGTTCTTGCACATGGTGGTCGGCGAGATGGCCCCCAAGTCGTGGGCCATCTCACACCCCGAGACTTCGGCCTTGCTGCTGGCGTTGCCGTTCCGGGCCTTCACCTGGGTGGTGCGACCGGTGCTGTTTGTTCTCAACGGCATGGCCAACGGCTTGCTGAGACTGGTCAAAGTCGATCCCATCGACACCGTCGAGTCTGCTACCCACGGGCCCGCGGACCTACAACTCTTGCTCTCCCAGTCTTACGAGCACGGAGTCCTGCCCGATGCCGACCACCAAATGCTGACCGGAGCGTTGCGGCTCGAGACCGAGACCGTCTCCTCCGTCATGTTCGGGCTCGACGATGCCGTCACGGTGTCCGAGCGCGAAGACGCTCGAGACGTGGAGATCGCTTGTCAGCGCAGCGGGCGCTCGCGACTGTTTGTGCGCGATCAGGACAAGCGAGTGATCGGGCTGGTGCACGTGCGCGACGCTATGCGGTCGACGTCTCGCGGCCACGAAAAGACGCCAGTCTTGGACTTCATGCAGGTGCCCACGTGGTTGAGCCACGACCTGCCACTCATCGATGCCGTCAGCGAGATGCGCCGAGAACGGGTGCAGTTGGCGCTCGTCCGCGACGGGTCAGGCACGCTGGTCGGACTTGCGTCCTTAGAGGACATCTTGGAGCAGATTTTGGGCGAGTTCGATGACGAAACCGACACCGCTGAGGCGTCCGCCTAGCAGTTCCGTTGCGGGACGTGCCTCTTAGAGCGGGTCGCCCTGGGTGGCCGTGGCAAACAGGTGGGCGGCGACATCAGTCGGCACAGTGATGGCGTGATGATCTGCGGCGCAGAGGCGGATGCGCTCACCTTCGGCAGAGACTGTCACCGTCGCACCCGGCACGATGCCGCTGCGCAGGAGCACGTCGAGGGACTCAGGATCAACCTGGGCCGGCTCACCGATTCGTTCGATCTGAGCCCGGCTCGCCCCGGCTTCCACCACCTGAGTGACCGGCACTCCGGCGGCAGCGCCCGCTGCGTCACCCGAGTCCCACCCGAGTTCAGACAGTCCCGGGATGGGGTTGCCGTAGGGCGAAAATTCAGGGTCTCCGATGAGGGTCAAGATCCGTGCCTCGACCCGTTCGCTCATAACGTGCTCCCACCGGCAGGCCTCCTCGTGCACGTAGGCCGCCTCGAGGCCGATGACGTCCACGAGGAGGCGCTCGGCGAGGCGGTGTTTGCGCATCACCCGCATGGCTCGCTCTTCACCCAATGCCGTAAACGTCAGGTGCCGGTCTTCCTCGAGGTGCAGGAGGTCGTCGCGCTCCATCCGGGCGACCGTCTGGCTGACGGTCGGGCCGGAATGATCCAAGCGCTCAGCGATCCGGGCACGCATCGGGACCACCCCATCTTCGATCAACTCATAGATCGCTTTGAGGTACATCTCGGTCGTGTCAATCAGATCGCTCATGCAGTTCCCTTCCGCGGTCGGCGTCATGGCGAGTCTAGATTGCCCACCCTCGGTTGGCCCATCGGCGAAAACTCAGCCGCCGCCTGGGGTCTAAGGCTGCAAGCGCTGCACGGACCAGGAGTCGGGCTCAGCCAGGTTCCCGTCCCCTGCGGGGCCATTGAGGTCGAACACGAGCCGATCGTGGAGCCGGTTGGGACGCCCGGCCCAAAACTCGACTCGGTGGGGCTCCAACCAGTACCCGCCCCACAGCGGCGGGACCGGCACGTCATCGGCGGTCCCGTGGTCAGGGAACCGATCGGCATACATCTGGTATGCCGTCTCCAGCGACTCCCTGGAATCGCACGGTTGGGATTGGGCCGAGGCCCACGCGCTGATCCGTGAGGCCCAAGGCCGAGCTGCGAAGTACCCCAACACATCGTCGGCCGAGACCTCGACGGCCACCCCGCGGAACCGGATCGACCGGAACATCGACGGCCACGTCAGCGCGGCTGCGATGCGTTCGTTGTCAGCGATCTGCATCCCCTTGGCCGAGCCGGTGTTGGTCAAGAAGCCGATGCCGCGCGGCTCCAAGAATCGCATCAGCACGGTCCGCACGTCAGGCTGACCACCCGCGTCGACCGTAGCCACCGACAGGGCCATCGGCTCCGGGACGTCGCCGTGCTCTTGGTGCCGAGCGCTGGCCTCATCCACCCACGCCTTGATCTGCTCCAAAGGGGTCGACAACAGTTCGTTCTCGGCCAGTCCATGCCCGTCGTAGTCCATGCGATCGGTAATTGCCATACGCCCATCATCGGCCACCGCTCCCGCGCAAACACAGGCGGGCACTTAGGGTGGAGGTCCATTGAAGAGCGAGGGAGTGCAACGTGGTGGCTGGTAAAGGCAAAGCGGTTGGTGCGGCGCTGAAGTACGGGCCGCTGGTCTACGAAGCGGGGCGCCGGTACGGGCCTAAGGTCTGGGACCAAGTGAAGTCCCAGCGTGAGCCCGCCGAGCGCTACGTCCAAGCCAAGGTCGACAAGGGCAACCAGCACAAGAAAGCCGTGCAGCACGCCGACACCGTGATTGACGGCTCGACGCTGCAGGTGTTCCACCTCAACGCTTCGCACTGGGTGGTCTTCTCAGGCAGCGAGCCCATTGCGGTGCACCCACGCACCTCCGCCCCGTTTAGCCTTCTCCTGAAAAACGCGGACCTGGACAAGCGAGTGAAGCCCAGCGACGAGCCGACTGCCGTGCAACGCATCCGAGGGGCTGCCAAGCGTCGCCCCGCGCCCCGTCGCAAAGGGCACCAGCGGCACGCTCAGGCCGACATCAAACTCTCCCGCACCCAACCAGCCTCCGTGGATGGCGCCGACGCTCAGCAGGACTAGCGCCCGACGGCATACCCCTGCATGCCGCGGGGGTTGGCTCCGGCACTGAGCAGGCCAGTATGCGGATCGCGCGCCACTGCGCACATCCGCGACAACGCCCAATCGCCAGCCCGCTGGACGACGTGCCCCTGGGCCTCCAAACCGCTCAAGACGGCGTCCCCCAGGCGATCCTCGGCTACCAATACCCCCGGCTCGACGACACGGGGGTCGAAGGACGAGGGGAAACTCAGGGTGTGGAACATCGGGGCATCGATGGCCTCTTGGAGCGTGGCCCCTTCCATGAGGTGCCGGATCAAGAACACCGACTGCCACTGATCTTGCTGGTCCCCGCCGGGGCTGCCACAGGCCAGGACCGGGCGACCATCACGCAGCACCATCGTCGGGGTCAATGTCGTGCGTGGCCGCGCGCCGGGCACCAACGACGACGGCAACCCTTGCTCCAGCCACATCATCTGCAGGCGCGTGCCTAACGCGAAGCCAAGGTTGGGGATCGTCGGCGATGACTGCAGCCACCCACCCGACGGTGTCGCCGTGATCATGTTGCCCCACCGATCAACGACATCGACGTGGCACGTGTCTCCGCCGGGTGGGCCTTTTGCAGCGGGCCGGGCCACCGTTGGCTCCCCCACCGATCCGCCAGCCGCGGGCCCGAGCGCGCCTGGGGTGCGCAGAGCGAGCGCCGCCATCGCGGGCGACCGCCCACCGGGATGGCCTGGACGAACGTCTCGACTAGCGGTACCGGTGATCAGGTCGGCCCGCACGCGTGCGTAGTCGCTGGAGAGCAGGTCAGCCAAAAGATCTCCGCGGTCCGCTCGCCCAGTCCCCGACTTAGCTGCGTTGGCAGGTCCGACGGGACTGTCGCCATACCAAGCCTCTCGGTCGGCCATCGCCAACTTCCAGCGTTCGACGACGCTGTGCACGCCCTCGACACTGTCCATCGGAGCATGGCAGCCGTCACCCTCCCCCATAGCCAGCATCTGCAGCAGCGTCGGCCCTTGTCCCCATAGCCCCGTCTTGGCGATCTGGTGCCTATGCCAGTCCAGCAGCACCGGAGGCTCCCAGGTCGCCTGGTATGCCGCCAGGTCGGCTCCCGTGAGCACCCCCGGGAGCACATGGCCGTCAGAGTGCCAGTGCGGAACCCGTACAAAGTTGTCGACGACTTCGGCCACGAATCCGCAGCCCCACGCACGCCGAGTGGCTTCGATCTGCTGGTCCCGGCTAGCACCGGGCACTGACCCCTCAGTGATGAGAGCAGCCAAGGTGTTAGCCCAGGCGACGTTGCGGTGCAGCGACCCGGCCACAGGGGCCCGGCCACCCTCTAGCCAAACGTCGGCCGAAGTGGGCCAGTGCGTTGTGAAGACGTCGCTAACCGCCCCGATGGTGCGGCTCGTGGCGGGCAGCACTGGGTGTCCGTGGCGGGCGTAGTGCTCGGCGGGGGCAAGCACCTCAGCAAGACGCATGGTGCCTCGGTCGCGCAGCAACACCATCCAGGCGTCGAAAGCACCTGGCACGGCCGCCGAAAGCAGACCCGAACCGGGCACGACATCCATCCCGGCGTTGGCGAAATGCTGGGCCGAAGCGCCAACCGGGGCCGGCCCCTGACCACACAGAACCTGCACACCCACGCCACCGGAGTCGCTGACGATGGCGGGCAGGTCGCCGCCGGGGCCGTTGAGGTGAGGCTCGACGACGTGCAGCACAAATCCGGCACACACCGCCGCGTCGAAGGCGTTCCCACCCCGCTCGAGGATGCCCATGGCTGCGGTGGAGGCAATCCAATGGGTGCTGGAGACCATCCCGAAGGTGCCTTGCAGGGTCGGCCGCGTGGTGAAGGTCATGGGAGGAGGGTAGACATCATCGGGCGAGACTGCTGATGAGCACGGTGGCGAGCATGGCAACAAGGGCCACGAGGACGACGAGCCGCCGGCTCCGGGCCCCCATCAGCGCGCCTGCTCTGGCATAGCCTGGAGGTTTTCGCGTTCCACGACGACCGGCTCGTGCCAGGAGGGGCCGCGGCGCAGGTGCAGGTGGTCGGTGCGCATGAGGTACACAGTGGCAGCAGTGACCGCCAGCCCGCACATCAACGTCCCGATGCCGATCGTCCAACGCGCACCGAAGACATCCCCGATCCATCCGATCAGCGGGGCACCCAGCGGCGTTCCTCCGAAGAACACCGCCATATAGAGCGACATCACACGACCGCGCACGTGTGAGTCCACGCTCAACTGGACCATCGAGTTGGCGGTCACCATCACGGTCAACGCGGCAAGGCCTGTGGGAACGAGCAGCACCGCATATATCTCGAATGATGGCGCGAAGGCCAGCACGGCGGTGAACACGGTGAACGCGGCCATCGCCCCCAGCAGCATCCGCCAGCGGGGGCGTTCGCGTCGGGCCGCGAGCAGGGCTCCGGACAGGGATCCGATGGCCATCACCGAGCCCAGCAGGCCGAACTCTTTGACACCTCGCTCGAAGACTTCAGTAGCCATCAGCGCGTTCGTCAGTTGGAAGTTCATCCCGAAGGTTCCGTGCACGAAGACCAGCGCCATGATCAGCATGATGTCTGGACGCCCTCGCACGTAGCGGACGCCTTCGCGGATCTGTCCCCGGCCGCCCTTACTCCGGGGGGTCAGGCGCAACTGGGACGGGTCGAGCATGAAGAGCGCGATCATGACCGCCACGAAGGTCGCGGCGTTGACTAATAACGTCGGCCCCGTGCCGACCCACGCGATGAGCAGCCCGGCCAGGGCCGGCCCGATCAGGCGGCCACTGTTGAAGGACGCGCTGTTGAGGCCGACCGCGTTGGTCAACCGTTCGGGCGGCACCAACTCCGAGACGATGGCTTGTCGCGCGGGCGCGTCGAGCGCGGCGGCTGAGCCTTGCAGGAAGGCCAACACATACATGTGCCACAACTCCATGACGCCCGAGAGCACCAGCACCCCCATCGCGACCGCAGTCAAGACCATCACCGCTTGGGTGATGAACATCAGCCGACGTTTGGCGAAGCGATCCGACAGCGCACCCCCCAGAGGTGCCAGCAGCAGCATGGGCAAAAACTGCAGCCCGGTCACGATACCGAGCGCCTGGGCCGAGTTGTTGGTCAACTCGGTCAACACGACCCAGTCTTGAGCAACCCGCCCCATCCAGGTGCCGGTGTTGGAGATCAACGCGCCGACGGCATACACCCGGTAGTTGCGGACCGACAGCGCAGCAAACATCGCGCTCATCGAGCCACCACGCGTTCCAGAATGTCGGTGGCACCGCGCAGGGTGTCCTGCTCGGCCGACGTCAAGCCTTCGAGTCGCGCGGTCATCCAGGCATCGCGTTTGGCCCGCTCGCTCGCCAGCATCGCGGCCCCGGCCTCGGTCAGCGCGATCAACGCCACGCGGCCGTCGCGTGGGTCGGCGGTGCGGGTGACCAGCTCAGCCTCGACCAACGAGGCGACCGTCCGCGTCATGCTGGGCGCGCGCACTTGCTCACGATCAGCAAGATCACCCAGGGTCGTCGGTGCGTCCTTGAGTTGAGCAAGCACGCTGAAGTGGTGCGGGGCCAACTCACCTGCGCTCTCAAACCGCACCCGCCGCGAGACGCGCATGCACGCCAGCCGAAGGTCGTGCGCCAAGCCGGACAGGTCAGCGGGGTCGGGAGCGTGATGAGTGGGGGTCGATGGGGAGGGTGAAACGGTCACACTCCCCGCAACTACTTAGCCAGGCTAACTATTCCTGTGCGGAGCGCTCTGCCGAATCAGCCTGTAGTCGGTGGTGGGGCGGGTCGTGGCCATGCCGGGGTACCTCGAACTGTGTGTCTAAAGTGGCTCAATGGGTGCGGAGCAGGAAAAGCAGATCATCCCGATGACCGTGCCGATCGCGTCCTTGGTGGTGGTGCGCATCGGTCTGGCGATATGGGCGATCGCGCTGATTGTGGTGTGGACCGTTCCGGCCCTATCGGCTGGCGATCAGTGGTGGTGGCGCTGGGTCCCGGTGGCGGCGTTGGCGGTGGGACTACTTGGTCATACGTACGTCAAGCGGGGGCGCGGCAACGCGTCAGAGGCTTAGCGCTCCACTAAGTCGAAAGCCAAGTCGTCAAGCACTGGCGCTTCGACGACGGGTGACGGACGAGCCTCCAGATCGACTTCGCTGTGCGCGCCGCAGCCGTGGTCAATGCTCACCACAGACGCGTCGCTGGGGGACCAAGCGTTGGCGCAGACCCCGAAGAGCGAACGCAGCACGCCCGCCATCGGAACGAAGAATCCGCAGGTGTTGCACGGAGCGGGAGCACTGCGGGCACCCTCGGCGGTGGGGCCTCGGTCGCCGTCGTACCAGCGCTGCGCGGCTTGCTCACGTCCGTGGGCAGATAGCACCCGTGGCCGCCCTAGGCCCAACTCGAAGAAACCGACCTCGTCAACATCATCGTCGCCGGTGGCCTCGAAGCCAGCCACGAGCAGCGGATCCACGTCCACGTATGGCGTGCGATCGCCGGTGCCGATGTCTCCGGGTGTCAGGCGCTCGGCATACGGCAACCAGACGGGAGAGATCATCGACCCGTCCCCGGGCACCAGGTGCGTCTCGCACACCGTGGGCTTACGGCCGCGGGGCGGCCGAGCCAACGTGATGGCCCACTTCCACCCCGGATAACCCGGTGCGACGCACGCGAAGAAGTGCGTGACCAAGCGTTCGGCGTCCATCTCGACGCCGAGATGGACGCCGACGGCTCCCGGCTCGGCGATCTCTACGGCTGCCAACCGAGCAACCTCGATGGCGCCGTACAACGTGGCGTCCGCTTTCAGCGTGGGCATGTCTTAGGCTCCGGCGTCGAACTGGTCGGCCACGGCGCGCAGGGTTTTAGACAATGCCGCCGACACTTTGGCGTCGGGGTATTTCCCGCGGCGCAACGATGTGCCAGCGTGGTCGAGCACTGCAATAAGGTCTTCGACCACGACGGTCATCTCATCAGCCGGCTTGCGGTCTCGGATCGCCATGGTCTTGGCCACGGACGGAGCCGGCTCGAGCAGACGCACGCTCAGAGCTTGGTCTCCACGGCGACCCTGCGCGATGTCGAACTCGACGCGGGCTCCTCGCTGCAGCGCTTCAGTTCCCTTAGGTAGGGCACTGGCGTGGACGTAGACATCCTCGCCTTCGTCGCTGGAGAGAAAGCCGAAGCCCTTGTCTTCGTTAAAGAACCTGACCTTGCCCGTAGGCACTCGAAACACCTCTACCTCATCAATGGAAGCGCCCACGCGCGCCAAGCGCGTCACCGGAGGACCGATCGTGTGGACACAGGAACACGCCAAGGATATCGCTTCAGCGGGCGAGGCGATACGCCGCAGCGGGCGCCGCAACTCATGCTGGGACGCCCGCTGTATAGTAATGCTGGAGGTGCAGGTCGTCGATCAGACAGAAACGGTGCTCTTGGCCGGGGCGGCGGTGCTGGTCGACTCGAACTCGTAGGCCGTTTCACCGTGGACGGCGAGGTCAACCCCGCGCTCTTCGTCCTCGACCGAGATGCGGAAGCCGATGGTCTTGGCGATAGCCAGACCGATGACAAGCGTCAAGATGCCGGTGAAGACGATCGTGAACCCTGCGGCCACCACCTGCGCGACGAGCTGGTCGAAGCCGCCGCCGTAGAAGAGGCCGCCACCAACACCATCAGTCGGCAGCATCAGGAATCCGATTCCCACGGTGCCAATCAGCCCGGCGACAAGGTGCACGCCGACAACATCCAGCGCGTCGTCATACCCGAATTTATACTTCAGGCCGATCGCCAGCGCGGAAACCGCACCGGCCACGACGCCAAGAGCAATCGATCCGACGGGGCTGAGGTTGGCGCACGCCGGGGTGATCGCGACGAGACCGGCGACGACGCCGGAGGCTGCACCGACCGAGGTCGGGTGCCCGTCACGGATGCGCTCGACGAGCAACCAGCCGAGCATGGCGGCAGCGGGGGCGACGAGCGTGTTGACCCAGATCAGCCCTGCTTCTTCGCTGGTGCTTGCGGCGCCACCGTTGAAGCCGAACCAGCCGAACCACAGCAGCGCGGCACCGAGCATGACCAGCGGCACGTTGTGCGGCTTGTGGAAGCCCATCTTTCCGAAGCCCGCGCGCTGGCCGATGATGTAGACCAAGACGAGAGCCGCGACACCTGCGTTGATGTGGACCACGGTTCCACCGGCGTAGTCGATGGCCTCGCCGAACGTCTGACCGATCCACCCGTCCGCACTGAGCAGGCCGCCTCCCCAGACCATGAAGGCCAAGGGGCAGTAAACGAGGGTTACCCAGACCGGCACGAAGACCGTCCACGCACCGAACTTCGTGCGGTCCGCGACCGCGCCACTGATCAGGGCCACCGTGATGATCGCGAAGGTCGCGCCGAAGCCCGCACCGATCAGGTCACTGGTTCCGACGAGGTCGGATAAGCCGAACGAGGTGAAGGGGCTGCCGAAGACACCCCACAACTCAGACTCACCCCCACTCATCGAGTAGCCCCACAGCACCCAGATGACGCCGACCATGCCGATGGAGACAAAGCTCATCATCATCATGTTCAGGGATGCTTTGGCGCGGGTCAGCCCGCCGTAGAAGAACGCAAGACCGGGGGTCATCAACAGCACGAGGGCCGCCGAGACCATCACCCAGACGTCACCAGAGGTGAGTTCCATGAAGTGTCTCCTGAAAATATAGGGTGCGGCCCCATGCGGCGCACCGATAAACATGAGTCTGCGACTGCGGTGTTACCGCGAGGTGACCCATGATGTTTCCGGCACGTTCCCCGTGTTTCCGTCACGTAAACTCACCGCTCACCGACCTACAGCAACTCGAGGCATCGGCTCAGTCGGTCGAGCCACCATGAGGTCGTCGAGGGAGCTGCGAGGTACCGCTGGAGGAGATCGGTATCAACGGTCTGGGTGGCCCGGCTGGCATCTGTGAGGGTAAGCAACCCGTCGGTGGCCAGCAGCGGCTTGGGACACACGTCGCCAACGAAGAGGGCCACGGTGCCCAGGCCGCACGCGTGATTTAACGTCGGCAAAGCGCAGGCCAGGGCGACCCCGGCGGCTATCCCCACCGAGCTGTCGAGCGCTGAGGAAACGACAGCAGGCAGCCCGCATTCGGACACAATCTGCAGCGCTGCCGCGACTCCGCCGAGCGGTGCCACTTTGACCACGATGAGGTCTGCAGCCTCCATCGTCGCGACGAGCATCGGGTCGGCAGCTCGACGGATGGATTCGTCGGCAGCGATCGGCACGTCGGTACTGCTGGCCGCGAGCGCCAGCCGGAGGCGGGCCAGGTCAGCGACATCGGCCACCGGCTGCTCGGCATACTCCAGGTCGTATGCCGACAGGGCAGCCAGCGCTCGCCTCGCCTGCTGCAGATCCCAGGCCCCGTTCGCGTCCACCCGCACCTTCGCTCCAGGGCCGAGTCGGTCCCGAACGGCGCTGACCCTGGCCAGGTCGTCATCGAGCCCTTGGCCCCGCTGAGCCACCTTGACTTTGGCGGTCGTACAGCCAGGAAAGGAGTCCAAAATGCCCGGCACCTCGGCCGCTGAGACCGCTGGCACGGTGGCGTTGACCTCGATAAAGTCGCGCACCGGCGGCACAGGGTCACCCCACCCGGACTCGATCGCCGACCGCAGCCACGTGACGGCTTCGGTGTCGGCATACTCACCGAAAGGCCCGAACTCGGCCCACCCCCGCGGACCGCGCAGGAGCATCGTTTGGCGGCTGGTGATGTTGCGAAACGGGACGCGCAGCGGAATGTCGACTACGTGGGCCAACTCGAGAAGTTCCTCGACCGACGGGACGCTCACTGGTCGTGCGAGGACAGGACGCAGAATTCGTTGCCCTCCGGGTCCGCCAGCACCGTCCGGGTCGCGTCGCTTTCGTCCTGGCCCACGTCGATGCGACGAGCGCCCATCTCGATCAACCGTGCGATCTCGGCGTCGCGGTCTTGGCTGGTGTGCGGAGCGAGGTCGACCCACCCCGGAATAGTGACCATTTCATCGTCCGCCTCGTGCACGATCTGCCAGTCCAACGCTGTGGCCCACCAGTGGCCCTGAGCGCGCACATCATGGCAATCGACGACGACGGTGTACCAGCGAAGACTCATGCGCTTAGTCTGGGGCGCTGTGAGCGATGACACCAGCGTGGCCGTTTCCGAAACCTTCGACCCCGAGGCGTGGGACGTGGTGGCGGGATTCGATTTCACCGACATCACCTACCACCGGGCTCGATCCACCGGGTGTGTGCGGATCGCCTTTGATCGCCCCCACGTGCGCAATGCCTTCCGGCCACATACCGTCGACGAGCTCTATCGGGCACTCGACCACGCCCGGATGACGCCCGACGTCGGCGTCATCCTGCTGACTGGCAACGGCCCCAGCGCCAAGGACGGCGGTCGGGCCTTCTGCTCCGGTGGGGACCAGCGCATCCGGGGCCGCTCCGGTTATCAGTATGCCGACGGGGAGGGCGCCGAATCGGTCGACGAGGCGAGGGTCAAGGCTGCCGGGGGGCGGCTGCACATCCTGGAGGTCCAGCGCCTCATTCGCACCATGCCCAAGGTGGTGGTCGCCGTGGTCAACGGATGGGCCGCCGGGGGTGGGCATTCGTTGCACGTGGTCTGCGACCTGACGATCGCCTCGGCCGAGCACGCCCGGTTTAAGCAGACCGACGCCGACGTGGGCAGCTTCGACGCTGGCTACGGGTCGGCATACCTGGCCAAGATGGTGGGACAAAAGAACGCCCGCGAGATCTTCTTCCTGGGGCGCACGTATGACGCAGCGACAATGCAGCGGATGGGTGCGGTCAACCTGGTGGTCAAGCACGCCGATCTTGAGGCCGAGGCGCTCGTGGTTGCCGCCGAGATCGTCGGTAAGTCGCCCACGGCGCAGCGGATGCTGAAGTTCGCGTTCAACCTCACCGACGACGGCCTCATGGGTCAGCAAGTGTTCGCCGGGGAAGCGACCCGCTTGGCCTACATGACCGACGAAGCGGTGGAAGGTCGAGACGCCTTTTTGGGCAAGCGAGCGCCGGACTGGTCGGCATACCCCTGGTATTTCTGATAGATCCTCACTGGCCTGACCCAGCTTCACCCACGAGAACGTCACCGTGACGGCTTCGACGCGAAGCGCTGCCGCCTGTAGCCTCATGAGGCGTTCATCTCCTTCACGCTCGAAAGGCTCCACTATGCGTCGTGCACTCGTGATCGCTGTTGCGATCCCCGCCCTTGCGTTGTCGGCCTGCAGCTCTGACGAGGAGACCACCCCGACAGATCGTGCCGGGGCAACCACCGCGACGCAGGCCCCCGACGCCGCAACAACGACGAGCGACACCGCTTTGACCACGTCAACCTCAGCCCCGAGCGACGACGCGTCCGAAACGACCGGAGACAGCGCCGGTGCCACCGGGGACGCCGTCGAAGAGACCGGCGGGCCCGATGACGATGTCGAAGGCGGAGCCGACGGTCAAGCCGCCGCCGACGTCACCAAGGAATTCATCACGGCGATCGCCAATGCCGACCCCGACATGTGTACCTTGATGGCCGACCTTCAGGGTGAGGGAACCGGGCCGCTCAAAGACGACAAAGAGCTCCTGGATATTTGCAAGACAACCATCCCGGGCCAGACCAAGGGCGAGATCACCGACGAACAGGCAGCGATCCTGGGAGTCATGGAGATCAGCGGCGCAGACGTGCAGGGAGACACCGCGAAGGTCGACAAAGACAACTTCTCCGACTTGTTCGCGGCAGGCTTTGGCGAGCAGACCTTCGTCCTGAAGAAATACGACGATGACTGGTTCATCGATCTGGGCCTGAGCCAACTGTCGCCTCCCGACGAAGGCTGATCGCACACACTCTCGGCTGCCGCTACGTCGTGACGGACATCGAACACCTTGACCTCAGTCACACTGCTCCCCCCCATTTTTTTGCGGCGCTGCGTGACCAACTCACCGGTGAAGGGTGTGTCGTGGTGGGCACGTCCGGGTCGACGGGCTATCCCACACCGGTGGTGCTGACCAGCGGCGCGCTGCTGGCGTCGGCGCACGCCGCCCACGATGCGTTGGGTGGGCCCGGCCAATGGCTATCTGCTCTATCCCCCACCCACGTCGGCGGCTTGCAGGTTTGGGTCCGCTCCTTCGTTTCCGGCCTCGACCCCGTGCAGATGACTCCGCATGCTCCGTTCACCAGCGAGGCGTTCGTGCAGGCAGTAGGGCGGATGAGCGCGGGCGAGCGCCGGTACGTCTCGTTGGTCCCCACGCAGATTCACCGGCTACTGTCCACGTCGGCTGGGGCGCAGGCGTTGGCCTCGTTTGACCGGGTCCTGATCGGCGGCGCAGCCCTGACCCCGTCTTCCGCCCGTCGGCTCACCGAGGCGGGGGTTGCCTGGACCCACACCTACGGAATGACGGAGACGGCGGGCGGGTGTGTCTATGACGGCATACCGCTGCACGGCGTGCGGGTGGGCACCGATGGTCCCAGCGGCGAGCCGGGCAGAGTGTTGATCGGCGGGCCGACGCTGGCGCAGGGGTATGCCGACCGCCCGGACCTCACCGCCGCCTCCTTCGTGACGCACCAGGGGCAGTCGTGGTTCAAGACTGGTGATATCGGCATACAGGATGCGCCCCTGCCGGGTCAGACCTCCGGGCGCTGGCGCGTTCTAGGTCGGATCGACGACGTGATCAACACCGGCGGGCAGAAGGTGCACCCCCAAGCGGTGGTCGATGCCCTGACCACCCTCGACGAGGTGTCCGAAGCCGCCGTCGTGGGTCTTCCTGATGCCGAGTGGGGCCACCGGGTGGCGGCCATGATCGTGCTTGCTGCCCCGGGAGCGGCGGCGGCGCTCCTCGGCGACCCGGCTACCTGGTTCCGGTCGCGTTTGCGGCCCTCCCTGGCTGCGTACGCGTTGCCGGCTCAGATCGCCGTGGTGGCGGCACTTCCTCGGCTGGCCAGCGGCAAGGTCGACGCGGCAGAGGTCCGAGCAGCGTTCGTTCAGGAAGATGGCAGAATATAGGGTCTCCCCCAATCAATCGAAGGACCTTAGTGGCACGCGCTCTCTTGACTATCGCCATCGTGGCTTTTGTCGCTTACTGCTTTGTCGATGTTTCACGCACCGATCGAAACGAAGTGCGCAATCTGCCCAAGTTGGCTTGGGTCGTCGTGACGTTGGTGTTCCCGGTCGTCGGTGGTGTCGCGTGGCTTATGGCTGGCCGGCCCAAGGGAGCAACCGGTCGGGGCGGGCAGACTCGCGGGCCAATCGGCCCCGATGACGACCCCGACTTCTTGCGCGGCATTTAACTCAATGGCCGACGTCGCCCAGTGGGTCGCCGGAGCGCGCCCCCGCACACTTCCCGCTGCCTTCGCCCCCGTCGCTGTCGGCACTGGGGCCGCCTTCACCGAAGGCGAAGCCAATTTCGGCATGGGCCTGCTGGCGCTCGTGGTGGCCGTGTCCTTGCAGGTGGGCGTCAACTACGCCAACGACTACTCAGATGGTGTCCGGGGCACCGACGCGACGCGGGTGGGCCCGGTGCGCCTGGTGGGTCAAGGCCTCGCCGACCCAGGGATGGTCAAGCTAGCGGCCTTCGGGTGCTTCGGCATCGCTGCCGTCGTTGGGCTAGCCCTGGTCGCTTTGTCGAACGCCTGGATCCTGCTGCTGGTGGGAGCGACCGCGATTGTGGCCGCCTGGCGATACACCGGCGGGGCTCGACCGTATGGGTATCGCGGCCTGGGCGAATTAGCGGTCTTCGTCTTCTTCGGCTTGGTGGCGACGCTGGGGACGCAGTGGACACAGTCCCAGTCGTTGACCCTCGGCGGGCTCGTCGGTGCCGTGGGTGTCGGGGCCCTTGCGTGCGCGATCCTGGTCGTTAACAACTTGCGCGACATCCCCGGAGACGAGCAAGTCGGCAAACTGACGCTCGCCGTCAAAATGGGCGACCAGCGCACCCGGCTCTTCTTTGTGGCTTTGGTGCTGGTGCCCTTTGCTCTCCTGCCCGTGGCCGCCGTTGGTCATCTGTGGGCGCTCTTGGCGCTGGGCGCCTTACCGCTGGCCTGGGTGCCGGTGCGCACCGTCCGTAGTGGCGCGCTCGGTAGCGAGCTGGTGCCCGTGCTCGGCAGCACCAGCCTGACGCAACTGGGCTACGCGATGCTGCTCACCGCTGGTCTAATGATCTCAAGCTGACGAGGTCGCCCTCTATGCCTAGAACTACGCTCGGCATACACCATCGCGCTATAGCGTGATGGTGCGCACGTGAGATAGCGGTCTGTCAGCAGGGTGGGGGTCTGTCAGCAGGGTGAGGGTCTGTCAGCAGGGGAAGGGTTAGCCGCAACATCGTTGTTAGCCCAACGCCAGTTAGCGGCGGTCCATCTCGGAGTCTTCTTCGTCTTCGTCCGTGCGTTCTGACGCGATCTTGCTGGCCCGCTTCGTCCGTTGCTTTTTGACAGTCGCAGCTAACTGCTCGACCATCTGCTGACGCTGTCGACGGAGCAAGAACAGTGACGTCACCATCGAGAAGAGCGCGGCAAACAACAGCGCCCAGATATCGGGGACGTTCATCCAAATGAACGCCAGCAAAAAGACTGCAAAGACCAGCAGCCGCAGGACGGTGTAACGCAGCACAGGCGATCAGACCCCGCTATACGAGTGCAGACCGACGAAGAAGATGTTAACCACGGCGTAGTTCATCACAATGCAGCCGAAGCCGACGATGGCCAGCCAGGTGGCCTTACGCGTTGTCCATCCTGTGGTGGCCCGCGCGTGCAGGTATGCCGCGTAGACCACGAAGATCACAAAGGTCCAGACCTCTTTGGCGTCCCATCCCCAATAGCGCCCCCACGCCTGCTCGGCCCAGATAGCCCCGGCGATGAGCGTGAAGGTCCACAGCGGGAAAGCCACCACGTGGATGCCGTACGTCAGCCGCTCTAGAGCTTCGGCCTGCGGTAGTGCCTTGAGCCAGGAGCCGCGCTGCCCCTTGGCAGACTTTCCTTCAGGCACCGGGCTCGCATCAAGGCGCTGCTCACGGCGATCCTGCAGCAGATAGAGCACGGCCGTGGCGAAGCCGATGATGAACAAGCCCACCGTGAACGTGGCCACCGTGACGTGGATGACCAACCAGATGCTGCGCAGCGACGGCAGCAACTGCGACGCCTCGGTATACCAAGCCCCTCGGGCAAAACCCAAGATGAGAAGCACGGGGGCAGCCACGAAGAGGCCTAGCCAGAGAAGGTCGCGGCGCAGGCTCCAGCCCGAGTAAATGATAAGCGCAAAGCAGGAGGCCGCCAACGCAAATTCGTACATATTGCCCAACGGCGCACGTTGCACCGATAGCCCGCGAAGTGCAGTTGAGACCACCAACAGCCCGGTTGCAACCAAGGTGAACTGCAGGCCCAGGACCCCCCAACGGCGTGACCGCGGCTTCTGCACAACGGTGTCACCGGCATGGTTTGCATCGACGTCGTTCGCGCGGGCTTCGTTAGCTCCACGCCCTGCCCGGCTCATGGAACTACTGCCTACCAGCACCTGAGGTTGAGCCTGCGTCCGAGCCGACGATGCCTGCACAGCCAAGTGCGCCGCAAACATGACCATGGACAAGGCCAGCACCACCATCGTGGCCCAAACGCCGATGTCCGAGGCTGCCGCCAGTGTGTCGTTTCTCACCAGTTGCCCTTCGATATGTCTGACGCCGTGCGCTGATCCTGTGTCGTGCCACTCACACTGTCGCAGCGTTCCACGATTTCGCGAGAAAGCCGCTCCACGAACGCCTGCAGACCCGGGTCACTGCCCTTGACCAGCCCTGCGACTTCTAGTCCAGTATGCCCATCGCCACCGCCACGCGAGTCGTTGCCCCCCGGTGCGCTCACCACTCGGACAAACACGCGACGCCGACGCACAGCCAACATCAGTACGAGGCCCACCAAAACACTGATGGCGCTGATGAGCACCGGCAACCGGCCAGGATCGTGACGCACCACCAGACCACCCCAACGCACCACCGAGTCCAGGGTCACCGTGCCTCGTCCGTCCGGCAACGCTATCGTCTGGCCTGGTTTGAGCAGCAAACTCGTCGGTTCCCCCGACGCATCTGGAAGCGGCTCCATGGCTGCCGTGTCCAGGACGTACACCGACTGCGGCGCTCCACCGGGGAACAGATCTCCCTCGTAGACGCCGATCGCTAACTGCGGGTCCACCAGGTCGGGAAAATCCGAAGTCGGGCCGAGCTCGTCGTCGAAACGCGCGGTGGGCAAGAACGCACCGTAGAACCCCAACTCAGGGTCTGCGCCAGCCACTTTGATGGCCCCCGTCGAGGTGTAGTTGCCGTCCTGGGGCAGGAAGGGAACCGCGTCGGAGAAGAGCACGTTGTCGTCCCCGTCCCGCACGGTGACGACGGGCGCATACCCGTTGCCGAGCAGAAAGACCGAAGCACCCTCGACGTGCAGGGGGTCGTTGACCGCGAGCCGTTGTTCTTGGATCGGGTCGCCCGGTGTATCGGCCGTACTCACGACTGCCGAGAACTCCCGCGGTGCCCCGAACTGGGCACCTTGGGCCTGCGTCTCGAACGACACGGTCATCGAGTCCAAGGTCATCGTGAAGGGCGGCAGCTCGTCTTCGTTGACTAAGGGCCCGGGAGCAAAGGTGTCGTATTGCGCGGCCAACGACGTGAACGATGCCTCCTCGGGCAGGATCAACTCGCCACGCCACCCCCACAGGTGGCCGACCGCCACGGAGACAATCACGCCGAGCAGGGCAATGTGGAAGATCAGGTTGCCTGATTCCTTGGTGTACCCAACCTCCGCGGCGACCTCCATCCGCGTCGCATCGTCGCTGGGACGGCGCAGACGGAAGCGGTGACGCTTCAACACTGCGCGGGTGGCGTTCATAAGCTCCTGCGAGCTCGCGCCACCCTGATCTGCACCACGTAGCTCAACACGGGTGTACGCCGGCAGCCTGGTTAGTCGGGTCGGCGCAGCGGGTGGCTGGGCGCGCATGGCCCGCCAGTGCGATCGGCTCCGTGGCACGAGGCAGCCGATCAACGAGACCGTCAGCAGCAGATAGATCGAGGCAAACCAGGGCGAGGAAAATACGTCGAACATCTGAAACCGGTCGAGCCATTTTCCGAGCTCGGGGTTGTTGCGCAGATAGGCAGAAACCAGCGCCGGGTCCACGGCGCGCTGCGGCCAGATCGACCCGGGCACGGCGGCGATGGCCAGCAACAACAGGAGCATCAGCGCGGTCCGCATGCTCGTTAGCTGACGCCATATCCAGCGAGCCCACCCGAGTGGCCCCAAACTCGGTTGCTTAATCCCTTCAGGCTCGACGGTGCTGCTTTTGACCGCCGTGTCGCTGCTCATAGCACCGTCTCGAACGATGAGATCAGGCGAGTTTGAGCCCACACCATCATGCTGTTCCATAAGCCGCTGACGAGCAAACCTCCGAGCACGATCAGAATTCCTCCAGAGACACGCTGAATGAGCGCGTGGTGGCGTCTCAGCTTCGCCGACACAGTAGTGGCCCAGCCTGCACCCCCCGCGATGGCGATGAACGGAGCACCGAGTCCGACACAGTAGGCGATCGCCAACGCGATGGCTCGCGTCGAGGCTCCGTCGCTCGGTGCCAACGAAGCCCCCAGCGTTTGAATGGCGGCGAGCGACGGCCCGGAGCACGCGGTGAAGCCCAAACCGAAGACCACACCGAGCGCTGGGGCACCCAACAGGCCCGCTGTCGGTCGCCATTGCGGCTGCCAGCCACTTCCGGAGGCTCCCAGCATGAAGACTCCCAGCGCCAACACGATGACGCCCCCGACCTGCAGCAGCAGGCCTTGGTGCTCGCGCAGCAACAAACCGAGCGATGACACGACGACGCTCATCACGATGAAGACGGCGCTGAAGCCCAGCACGAACAACGCAGCGCCAGCGATCATCTTCCCTCGCCCGCTAGGCTGCGTGGAGTCGGGCGTCATACCGGTGATGTAGCCCAAGAACCCAGGCACCAACGGCAGGACGCAGGGCGAGGCAAACGAGACCACGCCAGCGGCCAAAGCCACGAACAGCGCAGCCACCAGCGGCCCGTTCAGCACCGTTTCACTCATCGAGGTGCCAGCCCCCTACTCATCGAGCACGTCCTGAATCAGCGCACGCAGCGTGCTCGCAGACACCGGGCCATTCACCCGCGCGGCAACCTTGCCTGCGGGGTCGACCACTAACGTGCTAGGGGTGGCGTTGGCTAGACCCACTAGATCGGCGCGGGTCGCCCCACCGTTGTCTTCCAACGACGGATACTCCACGTCGTGGGCCTTCTCGAACGCCAGCGCCGTCGGCACGCTGTCACGATCGTTGACCCCCATGAACTGCACTGGCTCCCCCGCCTCGGTGAATTCGCCGTGAACGGTGACCAGATCATCCGTTTCGTCGCGGCACGGGGGGCACCACGACCCCCACACGTTGACGACGAGCACGTCACCGACGGCTTCGGCAGAGCTCCAGGCATCGCCGTCGAGGGTGGTCCCGTTCAGATCGAGCGTGGTCTCACGCTGCTCTGGCCCAAGGGTTGTCACACTGCCATCACCCGCGATGTAGTTTTTATTGTTTCCGGCCCGCGCCTGATCAGCGATGCTATTGCCGCCGCCGGAGCAACCAGAGACCGCGATTACACCAGCCAGCACCGCTCCCACAGTGCTCAGCAGGCGCTTGCTCATGCCCCTGCGCCGGGGGCTGCGGCGGCCAGCAGGTGGGCCGCAGGCTCGGCATACGTCACCTCGACCGGATCGTCCCCCACGTAGCGCACGGATGTGACCGACGCCAACGTGCATTCGCGGTGACGGGGATCGTGCCACAGGTGGTGGCGCTCGAGCCGCTGGCGCATGGTCCACACGGGCAGTTGGTGGGACACCAACACGGCCTCGTGGCCCCGCGCCGCGTTGCGTGCCGTGGTCAGGGCGGCATACATCCGAGTCGCGATCTCGCGGTAGGGCTCTCCCCAACTGGGCTTGATCGGGTTAACCATGTGCGGCCAGTGTTTTGGCTGCTTCAGCACACCGCCTTTGGCAATCGAGGTGCCTTCAAAATGGTTGGCCGCTTCGATCAACCGCGAGTCAGTATGCAGATCGAGATCGTGCGCGGCCGCGATCGGCTGAGCCGTCTCTTGGGCGCGCTCCAAAGGAGAGGCCGCCACGTGCACCACGTCCATAGACGCGAGGTAGTCGGCCGTGACCTGCGCCATCTCCCGCCCCAGGTCAGAGAGGTGGAAGTCGGCAATCCGGCCGTAGAGAACGCCCCGCGGGTTGAAGACTTCACCGTGACGGACGACGTGGACCGTGGTCGAGGCGTCGGACTGCGTCATAAGGCTGATTCTCCCACGCAAGGCTGAGCGATCGCTGCGGCGCTGGCGTGTATTGCCTCGACGACGTGCGCCACCACGTCGTCGTCGTGACTGGCGCTGACGAACCACGATTCGAAGCAACTCGGCGGTAGGTGGACCCCCCGATCAAGCATCTCGTGGAAGAACGCGGCATACATCGCGGCGTCCTGTGCTTGGGCGTCGGCAAAGTTGCGCACCTGCCCTTCTCGGAAGAACACGCTGAACATCGACCCAGCCCACTGAATCTGGTGCGGTATGCCGTGCTCGGTGAAGGCTTCATCCACGGCGGTCGCCAACGCGGCTGCGACCTCGGCGATCCGCTCGTACACCGCGGGCGTGCACGCCTGCAGAGTCGCCAAACCAGCTGCTGAAGCCACGGGGTTGCCCGACAAGGTGCCTGCTTGGTAGACCGGCCCCAGCGGCGCGAGCACCGACATGATGTCGGCCCGCCCGCCGAACGCCGCCGTAGGGAATCCCCCGCCCATGACCTTGCCGAAGGTGAAGAGGTCCGGTGCCCCGTGCTCGTAGGGACCTTCCACTCCGTACCAACCTGACTCGCTGCAGCGGAAGCCGGTCATGACCTCGTCCGAGATGACCAAGGCACCGTGCGCGTGCGCGATACGAAGTAACGCATCGGTAAAGCCTGGTGCCGGCGGGACCACTCCCATGTTGCCGGCGGCGGCCTCGGTGATGATGGCCGCGATCTCGGACCCTCGTTGCGCGAAAGCCTCCTCGACGGCGGCCACGTCGTTGTAGGGCAAAACGATCGTCTCGGCAGCGGCCGAGGCCGGGACCCCCGCCGAGTCAGGCAGGGCAAACGTGGCTGCCCCCGATCCGGCGGCAGCCAACAGCGCATCGACGTGCCCGTGATAGCAACCGGCGAACTTCACGATGACACTTCGACCGGTGTAGCCGCGCGCCACCCGCACCGCGCTCATGGTGGCCTCGGTGCCCGAGTTGACCAGACGCACCTGTTCCACTGGCGGCACCCGGTCAACGATCTCTCGGGCGAGCAAGACTTCACGCTCGGTGGGGGTGCCGAAACTGAAGCCTTGCGAGGCTGCCTCGGTGACCGCAGACAGCACATCCGGGTGCGCGTGGCCCAGGATCATCGGACCCCACGAGCAGATCAGGTCTACGTAGCGATTCCCGTCGGCGTCCACGAGCCACGGACCGTTGGCCGAGGCCATGAAGCGTGGGCTTCCGCCGACGGAGTTAAACGCGCGGACGGGCGAATTGACCCCGGCGGGGATGACCGTTCGCGCGGTCTGCATGAGGTGATCTGAGCGCTGCGTGTTGTGGGTGGCCATATGCATAAGTCTCTCACTGCACTACACGTCGTCGTGATTCAGCCTCAGAACGCGTCGGACCCCTGTTCGGGCCGCTCGCGCGAAGCAATGATGACGCGCCGCATCACTTCACCCATCCGGAGCAACTCGGTGCGCGACATCTGATCCAAGAACTGTTCTCGCACCGTCACTAGGTGCACCGGGGCAACCCGTTCGACGAGGTCAAAGCCTTCGGGAGTCACCGACACCTCGACCCCGCGACCGTCGCCGCTGATCCGCTCTCGACGCACTAGCCCCAGCGCTTCGAGTCGCTTGGCGGTGTGGGTCAGGCGGCTTCTTGATTGCACGACCATGTCGGCCAGCGCTGACATGCGCATACGCCCGTCGGTTGCTTCGCTGAGCATCGACAGCACTTCGTACTCACCCATCCGGACCCCCGTGCCCGACAGGCCTTCCTCGAGGGCCACCATCAGCAGGCGGTATCCGCGTAGCCACGCACGCCAGGCCCGTTGCTCAGGCTCGTCCAGCCACCGCGCTTCAGCCTTTGGCAAAGCCGTGGGTGCGGCGCTCAACGGCGCAACGGCGACGCCTAGGTCGCCGCGTTCCTGCGTCATCATTAACTCACTCCGCACTCTTGAATAATCCGGCTGCGTAGTCCGCATAGTACGTAAGGACAAAGTCCGCCCCGGCTCGGCGGATCGACTGCAATGTCTCCGCCACTACGCTCTCACGGTCTAGCCACCCTTGTCGCGCTGCTGCTTCAATCTGGGCGTACTCACCCGAGACTTGGTATGCCGCAACCGGCACGTCGCTGTGTCTGGCAACGTCGCTGAGAATGTCTAAATAGGGCAAGGCGGGTTTGACCATCACCATGTCTGCCCCCTCGGCGATGTCGAGCGCCAACTCTCGTAGGGCCTCCCTGCGGTTAGCGCCGTCCTGCTGGTATGTCTTGCGGTCACCGGTCAGGGTTGAATTCACCGCTTCACGGAACGGGCCGTAGTGGGCAGAGGCGTATTTGGCTGTATACGCCAAAATGGCTACGTCGCTGCGATCCTGCGTGTCGAGTGCCTGACGAATCACGCCCACCTGACCGTCCATCATTCCTGATGGTGCTAGCACGCTGGCACCAGCCTCGGCTTGGGCGCACGCCATCTGGGCGTAGCGGACGAGCGTGGCGTCGTTGTCCACCCGTCCCTGCTCGTCTAACACCCCACAGTGCCCGTGGTCGGTAAATTCGTCGAGGCACACGTCCGACATCAGCACGACGTCGTCGCCGAGGTCGCTGCGCAACAGGGCCAGGGCCCGGTTGAGCACTCCTTCCGGGTCATCTCCACCACTGCCCTGAGCGTCACGCACCGTCGGGACCCCAAACAGCATCAGCCCTCCGACGCCGCGCGCGATCGCCGACTCTCCAGCAGAGCGAAGGGAGTCCATGCTGTGCTGGTAGACACCGGGCATCGAACTGATCTCTACCGGCTCACTGTTGACCTCGGCAACAAACATCGGCAACACCAGGTTGCTGGGATGTGTCCGGGTCTCGCGCACGAGCGATCGCATCGCAACGCTGGAGCGCAAGCGGCGCGGCCTCACCTGGGGAAATCCTTGCGTCACGCACGAGCCCTTGCGGCCCCACGACCTGTTGCAGCACGACGCTGGCTGGGACGCACGGTGGCCTGCCCAGCCTCAGCTGCGACCGCCGCCGACTCCGCCGCATACTCGGCCAGGGCATCGATGAGTACCTCAGCCGAAGCACTCGGCGAAATGACGTCGACCACCAACCCGTGCTCCTCTGCCGTCTTGGCCGTCGCTGGCCCGATGCAGGCAACGACGGTGTTCGGGTGCGGTTTCCCGGCGATCCCGATCAGGTTGCGGACCGTCGACGAAGACGTGAAGCACACCGCGTCGTAGTAGCCGCCCTTGATGGCTTCGCGCGTCTCAATCGGCGGCGGGCTGGCGCGCACCGTGCGGTATGCGGTGACGTCGTCGACCTCCCAGCCCATCTCCTGCAAGCCGGCCACCAACGTGTCGGTCGCAATGTCGGCCCGCGGCAGGAACACACGGTTGATCGGGTCGAGCACCTCGTCGTAGGGCGGCCATGCCTCGGCCAACCCGCGAGCAGACTGATCCGACTCGGGGATCAGGTCAGGAATGAGTCCCCATTCGCGGAGCGCTTCGGCGGTCACTCCCCCAACTGCCGCGATCTTCAGCCCGGAAAAGGCTCGAGCGTCCAACCCGACCGCAGCGAATTTCTCGCGCACGGCCCGGACCGCGTTGACCGAGGTAAACCCGACCCACTCGTAGCGGCCGGTTACCAAACCCTTGATGGCCTTATCCATCTGCAGCGGCGTCCGCGGCGGCTCGACGCTGATCGTCGGCACCACGCTTGCGGTGGCTCCGTGTGACGACAGACGATCCACCATCGAATCGGCCTGATCCTTGGTGCGCGGGACCAGGATGTTCCAGCCGAACAACGGCTTGGTTTCGTACCAGGACAGGTCATCACGCAGGTCCACCTGGGCACCGACAACGGCGACGCTGGCTTCTGCGGCGTGTCCATCATCAAGCGCGACGAGAGCTTCCGCCAAGGAACTCACCTCGGTGTGCTGGGTGACCAAGGTGCCGTGTTCGGTCAGCGCAACCGACGTCTCCGGGTCCCGTCCCGCGTCCAGCAAGCCGGCCAGCGCGCGGCGCAGATTGGAACTCTCGCCGATCACGACGACCGTGACTGCGTCGGAGATCGACAGGCTGTAGTCGACCTTACGGTCCGCTCCGTCGATCATGTGCAGTTCGTGACTCGAGGAGTTGCCCGAGAGGGGAACTCCTGCATACATCGGGACCGACCAAGCGGTGCTCACGCCCGGCACAATCTCAAAGGGCACTCCCGCTTTGCTGCAGGCCGTGGCTTCGGCCGTCAAGCCACTGAAGGCACTTGGGTCACCGTCCATCAGTCGCACCACCAGCACCGAGGGGTCGGCCCTTTTGGTCGCCGTCTTGACTACGAGTTTGGCGCGTGAGGCGACGGTGATTCCTCGGCCAGAGGTTGCTCGCGACCCGTCGACGAACTCCACGTCAGGACGAGCATAGGAGCGCACTTGCTCAGCCATATGCGGGGCGTCGAGCACGATCACGTCAGCGGCCGCTACGTAGTCTCGGGCACGGACCGTCAGAAGACCAGGGTCCCCTGGGCCAGCTCCAACAAAAGCCACTCGGGCGGTTCGCGCTTTGCCGGTGGATGGGGCAACAACATACGCATGTGTGCTCACGATTAACGCTCCATTGTCAGGATCGATGACGGCGGGGAAATCTCGTTCAACAACAATTTGGCTACGTGCTGCCCCAGCGAGGTCGGGTCGTCCCCGGTCGCGCTGGCGGTGGCACGCGCATGACTACCGGCGGCCCAGCCGGTCAAGTGGTACTCCTGCCCCACGGGGTGGGCGTAGGCACCGACCGGCGCGGTGCATCCGGCTTCTAGCGTGGCCAGCATGGCCCGCTCGGCAGTGACGCAGGCCCGAGTGACCGGGTCGTCCAGCACTGCGCACGCCGCATAGACTTCTTCGTCGCCGATGGCTCCGACACGTGCGGGGTGCCCTTGCCCGTCGCGGCACTCAATGGCCAATGCGGCTTGGCCCGCAGCCGGAAGCATCTCGTCCAACTCCAATATCTGAGTGACTTCATCCATCCGACCGAGGCGAGTCAGCCCTGCAGCGGCCAGCACGATAGCGCTAACGTCGCCGCGGGTGACCTTGTCGATGCGGGTTCCGACGTTGCCGCGAATGTCAACGACGTTCACGTGGGGTGCGAGGGTTGCCAACTGTTCGGCGCGACGCGGCGAGCCTGTGCCGATGGTGGAGCCCTGCGGTAGGTCTTCAAGTCGGTGGTGCCCAGCGCTGATAAGCACGTCGCGAGGGTCCTCGCGGGTGGGGATTGCCGCAATCGCGAGGCCGTCCTCGGCGGCCACCGGCAGGTCCTTCAGACAGTGGACCGCACAATCGATATCGCCTGAGCGAAGCGCTGTCCGCAGCGCAGAGGCGAAAACTCCATTGCCTCCGATCTGCGTCAGCGGTGCGCTGCTTCGATCCCCTTCGGTCTGGACATGGACGATCTCGACCTCAACGCCCCGAGCCCTCAACTCATCTGCGACCCACCGGGCTTGAGTGCTCGCCAGCGCGCTGGCCCGCGTACCAAGCTTCATCGGGAATCACCGGACGGGATCGACGGTGGGGCCGCGACGTTCAGCGTCTCCCGAGGATCAAGGTCGAACAGTTCGTGCAACACCGCCGCGTAGTCGTGGGGAGTATCGAGGCGCTGCAGTTCTTTGGCGCGCACGGTCGGGGTGTGCAGCAACTTGTCGACGACCCGCGCCATGGCCTTTGCGACCTCTTCGCGGGAGCTGTCGTCGAGGTGTGGAAGGCGGCGTGCCAAGCGGTCCATTTCTGCGCTGACCACGGTGCCCGCTCGGGTCCGAACGGCGGCCACCGTCGGCGCGACGGCTGCTCCACGTCGACTCACCGCGTATGCCGCAACCTCGCTGGTGACCAAGTCACTCACCTCGCGCAACACCTGGGTGGCATGCGGGCTCAGGCCACTGTCGCGCTCCGCTGCCTGCAGGTCCGCAAGACCCAGCCGGCTGACCCCGGCCAGGGCTGCGACGGACGGCTCGACATCAGCGGGCAACGAGAGGTCGATGAACGCCAGCGGCGAAGCATCGCGGATCCCCGAGCGGCTCGAGGTGATCATGGCTCTGGTCACTACAGGCGTGGTGGCCCCAGTGCAGGAAATGACGAGGTCGGCGCGGCCCATGACCGCTTCGAGGTCGGCCAAAGGCGCGTGCTGCACGTCGTGACGATGCGCCAAGGCCTGCCCCTTGGTGATGTCGCGGCTCAGAAGGATCACGTTGTCGGCACCGGCGTTGCGCACCGCCACCACAGAGACCGCCGCCATCGAACCGGCCCCGATGATGACCACCCGGGCTTGTTCCAGGGGTGGCAAATCAGCAGCCACGCGGTCCAATCCTCGCTCGACCAACGAACGCGCCACCGAGTCCAACTCGGTTTCGGCGTGAGCACGCTTGCCGACCCTCAAAGCGTGTTGCAACAAGGGATTCAGGTGCGCTCCGACCGATCCGTCAGCCTGAGCTTGGGCCAGAGCTGCCCGCATCTGCCCCACGATCTGCGGCTCACCTTGGGCCATCGAGTTCAGTCCACACACGGTGGCGAAGACGTGGTGCACGGCGCGCTCGTCGTAGTGCACGTAGAGGTGCTCGGTGAGGTCTTCGGCCGGGACGCCGCCAGCGTGGGCTAGGGCGGCCCCGATGTCGCTCACAGCACCGTGGAAGCGTTCGGCTTGGACGAGGATCTCGACCCGGTTGCAGGTCGACAGCACCATCGACTCAGCGATCTCATCGCTGGCGATGACCGCAGCCCGCAATTCATCGACGCTGTCTGGTCGCAACGCAATCTGCTCGAGGAGTTCCATAGGGGCACTGGTGTGTGACAGGCCGACCACGACCAAGCTCATGACGTTGCTTCCCGTTGAACGAGCGCCTGCTCGTCAGCACATCTGCGCTGGGCGTGGAAGGCCAGGATTTCGAGGTCGCTGGAGAGGTCGACGCGTCGCACCCCCACGTTGCTCGGGACGTTCAGTTTGATGGCGGCGAAGTTCAAGATTGAGTGCACTCCAAGATCGACCAGGACGGTGGCCACGTAATTGGCGCTAGGGGCGGGCGTGGTGATGACGCCGAAGTCGACGTTGGTCCCCGAGGCAGCGAAATCGTCGAGGGACTGCACACGCACGCCGTCAATGACCTCGCCCACGATGTCCGGGTTGTCGTCAACGAGCGCCACGATGTGAAATCCGCGTCGAGAGAAGCCGCGAAAGGCGACCAAGGCGCGGCCTAGGTGACCCATTCCCACGATGACCACGGGCCAGTCCGTCAACAGGCCGAGCTCGGCGGTGATTTGCGCCGTGAGGTCCGCCACGTCGTACCCGACCCCCCGCACGCCGTACGACCCGAGGTGCGACAAGTCTTTGCGTAGTTGTGCTGGCTGCACCCCTGATGCGGCCGCGAGTTCGGCGGAGGAAACGCGCACGGCGCCCTCTTCCGACATCGCCATCAGAGCCCTGCGGTATGCAGGCAGGCGAGCCACGCTTGCCCCGGGCACCTCGCGACGTGTCGGCTCTGCACTCATCGCAGCACCAACTCCTCTCGGCATCCATCCAGACCCACGGTGGTCAGTTGGGAGAACATTGAATACCAAGGATAGGACTTTGTGAACGAATGCACAAAGTCATCGAAGGACTTTGCGCGGCCGACGGCGTGGGGCCGGCTTACTTGAGGCCGAGAGCGTGCTCAAGACGCACACGGTCCACAGACCAGTAGTCGTGGGCTCGGCCGTCAACGAACGTCACCGGCAAATGGTCGCCATACCTCGCAATGAGGTTCGCGCTCAGCGACGCCGTTTGGGCGTCCACGTCGAGTGCTGCGTAGCCCACCTGGGCCGGAAGCGCGACGTCGGCGATCAGCGCTAAAGCGCGGTCGCAAAGGTGACACCCGACGCGGGTCAATACGCTGATACGAACGGCCCATCCACGTTCGTCAACGACTGGCAGGGCGTGTGCCACTGCCGCACCTGCCTCATGAAACGGGGTGAGCATGGAGGTGATCCGCGTCGGGTTCGGTCGCTACTTCTTGTTGCGACGCTGGTGACGCGTTTTGCGCAGCAGTTTGCGGTGCTTCTTCTTTGCCATCCGCTTGCGGCGCTTCTTGATCACTGAGCCCATGAATTAACCGAGTCTTTCGTGTGGGGACGCACCGGACTTTCGATGCGGAAGGCGTCAGCCTACCTGGCTCCTCCGTCTGGCCCAACCGCGCCGAGGTGCCCGGTGACGCCGACCGGTGGCTTAGTCGAAGTAGGGGTCCAATCCCATACCCGGGAAGATCGCCATCCGAGTAGCTATGATGGCGGCGTCCAACGGGTCTTGCGGGTGATACCCGTCGGCCCAGGAGCCATAGCGGATCTCCGCTCCCCCGCGATCGCCCATAGACGCAGGCGCCTGGGTCGAGCAGAGCTGCGTCACCTGTTCACGCCACGCCTGCGGGGTGGGCTCGGTCAGCGGCACCGGACGGTGACTCGCGATGGCGATGAGGTGTGACCAGGCGCGCGGCACCACGTTGATCACCTCGTAGCCGCCTCCGCCCAGCGCTACCCATCGTCCATCGCTGACGCGATGCGCTAGTTCGTGCACCCATTGGTATGCCGCGTGCATCCCGTCGATGCTGAGGTTCAAGTGAGCCAGCGGGTCGGAGTGGTGGGAATCACACCCGTGCTGGCTCACGATGATCTGTGGGGCGAAGGCCTCAACCACCGCCGGCACGACGGCCTGATAGGCCCGTAGCCAACCCCGATCATCCGTCCCAGGCGGCAAAGCCACGTTGACGGCGCTCTCCAGCGCCTTGGGGCCGCCGGTGTCCCGGGGGAAGCCTGTGCCCGGAAACAGTGACGTGCCGCTTTGGTGCATGGACACGGTCAGCACCCGAGGGTCGTTCCAGAATGCCGCTTCGACCCCGTCGCCGTGATGGACGTCAAGGTCGATGTAAGCCACCCGCTCGGCACCGGCCGCCAGCAGGTCGTGGATGCCTACCGCGACATCGTTATAGACGCAGAACCCGGAGACCCGCCCTGGCATGGCGTGGTGCAAGCCACCAGCGATATTCACAGCATGTTCGGCGTGTCCTTGCCACACCGCCCGGCAGGCTTCGACGGTTGCTCCGACGGCCAAGGCGCTGGCTTCGTGCATACCTGCGAAGGCCGGAGTGTCTGCGGTGCCGATGCCGCAGTGACCCGTGGCCAGGCTTGGGTCGGCCGACAACGCCTGAACCGTGTCGATCAGCTCGTCCGTGTGCACTGTCGACAGCTTCGCCCGGTCGGCCACATGGGCCTCGTGGAGGGCCACATTTGCGTGGTCGAGCAACCCCAACTCGGTGCTCAAGCGATAGGTCAGATCCAACCGAATGGGGTGCATGGGGTGCCCAGGTCCAAAGTCGTACGCCATGAAACGTTGGTCCTTGACGACATGTGCCGCGATCATGGTGGCACGCTAGCCGAGAACCAGTGACGAGAGCACCGGACCGCTCCCGGATTCACCGGGCTCCACCTCACTTCAACAGAAGGGATGCACCAGATGGCCAAGCATCAATTGTTCGACGAGAACGTGCTGGTGATCGGGTTGGGCCGATTCGGCGCAGCAGCCGCCCTCGAGATGGATCGACTCGGCTATCGCGTCCATGCCATCGAGATCAACGGGAACGTCGCCGAGCGATACGCCCGCAAATTGATGCGGGTGCAGACCATCGATGCGACCAACCCGGAGGAGTTGCGGACCGCTAAGCCGCGGGATTTCCGGGTCGCCGTGGTTGGCATCGGCACCTCAATCGAGGGCTCGCTGCTCACGGTCGGCAACCTTGTCGATCTCGGGATTCCGTCGATATGGGCCAAGGCCGTCAGCGCCGAACACGCTCGACTGCTGGAGCGGATAGGCGTGCACCACGTGATCTTCCCCGAGGCCGAGTCCGGTGGTCGGGTGGCCCACTTGGTCAACGGCAAGATGGAGGGCTACATCGAATTCGAAGACGGCTACGCGATCGTCAAGATGCGCCCCGCTCAAGAGATGATCGGCTTCACCCTCGGCGAGACCGACATCCGCAAGCGGTACGGCGTCACCGTGGTCGGCGTGAAAGCTCCCGGTGAGGACTTCATGCACGCGCTGCCCGAAACCAAGGTAGGCCAGCACCACATGATGATCGTGTCTGGGCCCAGCAAATACATCGAGCAACTCGCCGCTCGCCCCTAGTCGAGGTCGAGAGCTACCAATTCCGTGTTGCGCTGCCGTTCACGTGTTGCGCTCCCTTGCAAGGCAGCGCAACACGGATAATGCAGCGCCCGATGGGATGGCAGTGCCGATGTACTCCTGGTCCAAGCAGGTTAGAGGCTGGTGGGGATATCGCCCGTAGAGGTGCCGAGCGGGAGCACCATCGCCAGCTCGGTGGCGTCTTCGTCTTCGTCTTCGACGTCGCCCCGTAACGCCATCGGGCGGCGATTGTCGGTCGGTCGAAAGCCAAAACTGCTGGCGAAGGCCACGGCCCGACCGTTGTCACTGCCTACCCAGTAGACCAAATGCTTCATCTCGGTCTCCCGTGCGGCGCGCGCCGCAGCTTCGAGCAGTCGACGCGCTACGCCGCTGCCACGGGCGTCGGGAGAGACCCACAGACCGAACAATTCGCCGACGGTCTCGTCGGGGGTACTTTCCGAACCCACGCTGGCCACCCCCATCGCTTGACCGTCACGCTCAGCCAACAGACGCTGTGAGCGCCGCATGCGATCCCGCCAACGCTCCTCGGGATACTCAGTTTCCTCGTCCACCGAGGCCACGAAGGCCTCTGGCGACTCTGTCAGGGCGCGCAGCCTCGTTTGGCGATACTCTTCCCAATCCGCTTCACCGAGACGGCGCACACTGATCTCTGTCATGCGCATACTGTGGCACAGGTCCGGCCCCATACCCCCCGGAACTCAGATGAACAGAAGGTAAAGCGCACGGAAATGGCCCCGGATAGCGTTCTCTAGCAGATTGCCTCAGTCTTGGGCAGACAACTCTTTGGAACGACGGGCAGCTGATTCGATGGCCGTCATGAACGCGGCCCGCACCTTGTGGTCTTCGAGCTCTCGCAACGCGGCCACGCTGGTCCCGCCGGGACTCGACACTTGCTCACGCAGCACGGTGGGGTGTTGCCCAGTCTCACGCATCATCGTCGCCGCCCCGTAGAGGGTTTGGACGACGAGTTCGGTGGCTGTGACCCGAGGCAATCCCAGGAGCACACCCGCTTCGATCATGGCCTCGACCACATAGAAGATGTATGCCGGACCACTGCCGGACAGGGCCGTCACTGCGTCGAGGTGATGTTCGTCGAGGGTGATGACCTTGCCGATGGTGCATAGCAGCGCCTCGGCCTCTATCCCGTGCTCGGGCGTGCAATGACGACCGAGCGCCAACGCGGACATCGCCTCATCGACCAACGCCGGCGTGTTGGGCATCACCCGCACCACCGACGTCCCGGTCGGCAGGTGTTTCTCCAGGAATTCTGTGCTGATCCCAGCGGCGATCGAGATCACCAAGGCACCGGGCTCGACACTGCTGCTGATCTCCTGCAGCAGTGCGGACATGTCTTGTGGTTTGACTGCGACCACCACCACCGAACTACCGCGGCACGCGCTGGCCGGGTCGGCGGCATACACCCCATGCTGCGCGGCAACCTCGTTGCGCCGGGCTTCGACCTTATCGCTGACGGTGATATCCCTGACGTTGTGCCCCGCGCGGATGAACGCCGACAGCAACGTGCTGCCCATAACGCCCGCGCCGAGGATAGCGATGCTCATAAGGTCAGTTCTTGGTCATCACGGACCGGGCGAAGAAGATCATGTTGGCCGGACGCTCAGCCATGCGACGCACCAAGTAGCCGTACCACTCGTCGCCGTAGGGCACGTAGACCCGCACCGTTGAGCTGGCCTTCGCCAAGCGCAGTTGCTCATCGGGGCGGATGCCGAGCAGTAGCTGATACTCGAAGGTGTCGCTGGCCCGCCCGGCCCGATCAGCCAGTGTCCCGGCGATCTCGATCATGCGAGGGTCGTGACTGGCTACCATCGGGTATCCCTTGCCGGCCATCAGCACCTTCAGGCAGCGGACGTAGGACTTGTCGACATCGATTTTTTCCTGGTAGGCGACGCTCTCGGACTCGTTGTAGGCGCCCTTGCACAGCCGCACACGGCTGCCTTCGTAAGCCAGGTCCTGGCAGTCCGCTTCGGTGCGGTGCAGGTAGGACTGCAGCACGGCACCAACCCACGGGAAATCTTGGCGCAACTCACGAAGCGCCGAGAGCGTCGCGTCCGTCCTGGTGTGGTCCTCCATGTCCAACGTCACCGTGGTGCCTGCGTTGGCGGCCACTCGGCAGATCTCGCGTGCGTTGTCCAAAGCCCGCTCGTATCCGTCGGCCCCGAGAGCCTGGCCGAGGGCGCTTAGCTTCAGGCTGACCTCCACCGATCCGCCCGCTGTGAGGCCGGCGTCGGACAACTGCGCAAGCAACTCGAGGTAAGCATTTTTAGTCCCGGTGGCCATCTCAATATCCAGGGTGTCTTCCCCGAGGTAGTCGATGGTGACCGACCGCTGCGTGGCGGTGAGCTCGCTGGCAACTGAGACCACCGACTCGGTGTCTGCTCCGGCCACGAATCGGTTGACGACATTGCGACTGACCGGTGCCTTCTCGATCACAGTGCGCAGTGAATTGTGGCGGCTCACCTCTAGCAGTCCCCGTCGTAGCAATGGCGCAGGGTCAAGGATCCCGAGATTCATGGGGTCAGGCTACGCTCTCGCGCGCGCTGCTGGTGCAGCGTCCCCCTTGGGTCCCGCTGCCGGGCCTCGCGGTCCGCTAGCTCGCTACTGCGGGGGCGCCTAAATGGGTCCGAGCGAAAGCCAAAGACTCGGCGAGATCGACTTCCCGTTGCTCCTCGTCGACCTTGCGGGTGCTGACTTCGAGGCTCACCACCCCGCCGAACTCGGTGCCCGCTAGGTGCTGCAACACTTCCGCGCATCGCTGCACGCCGCGACCCGGGACGAGGTGCTCGTCCTTGAACGTCCCCATACTGTCGCCGAGATGCAGGTGGGCCACCCGGGAGCCCAATCCGAGGAGCATGTCCAACGCGTCGCTGCCCGACGTTCCAGCGTGCGAAATGTCGAAGGTGATGTGCTCGTAGTCGACATCAGTGGGGTCGTGTGCCGGTAGGTATGCCTTCAGGTCAGTCGAGCCCACCCGCCAGGGAAACATGTTCTCTACGGCAAGGATCACGTCGGTGCCCTCGGCCCGCTGCGCGATGCCGTCGACAAAGCCTTCGGCATACTTCCCCTGCCACCTAAAGGGCGGGTGCACGACCACGACCGGTGCCCCCACGTCCTGCGCCAACTCGATCGATCGATCAATCTTGCCCCAGGGATCCCAGCCCCACAGTCGCTGAGCCAGGAGCAGAGTCGGCGCATGGATAGCTCCGATGGCCAGCTCGTGCTCGGCCGCCAAGGCCCGAAGCGGTGCCGCCTTTTGGCTCACCTCGTCGGTCCAGACCATGATCTCGACCCCGTCGTACCCCAGACGCTGCGCCAGGTCGAAGCAGTACCCGGGCCCCTTCGGATACACCGACGATGTCGAGAGGTGCACTGGCACGGATGGCACTTTAGGCGTTGCCATACGCGCTCTGCTTCATGGCGCACACAGTAGTCCTCTCTTGGGCAGATTAACGGGTCGCCTTGATGCCGCGGCCATCTACGCTGTCGTGGTGAACGACACTGCCACCACTGACGAGGTGGACACCGACATTGCGCGCCTGTGGGCTGAGTTCACCGACCCCGCCGAGCCCGCGCAGCGCCTGCGCGTCGACCTGACCTGGCTGACGTCGGCATACCAGTGCATCTTCGGGCAGGGCTGCCCAGGGGTGTATGCCGAACGACCCGACGACGGTTGCTGCACCTTGGGTGCTCACTTCAGTGATGCCGACGACATCGCGCGGGTGCGCGCGGTCGCGGCGACGTTGGGCCCCGACGAGTGGCAGATGCACGATCTCGGCCAGGACGACGCCTGGGTAGCGACTGTGCCGGGCGACCGACCCAGTGATCCTCCTGAGACGACCACGACGACGGTGGACGGCGCGTGCATCTTCTTGAACCGCCCCGGCTTCCCTGCGGGGCCTGGCTGCGCCTTGCACCAGCACGCCTTAGCTGCAGGACTTCCGCCGCACACGACTAAGCCGGACGTGTGTTGGCAGTTGCCGCTGCAACGCAGCTACCGCGAGGTCATGCTCGCCGACGAAACCGAATACGTCGAGATCACCATCGGCGAATACGATCGCAGCGGATGGGGCCCCGGCGGTCATGACTTCGACTGGTATTGCACGGCATCACCACTGGCGCACTCGGCAGCCGACGCGTTGTATCGCACCGCCGCGGCCGAATTGGTGGAACTCATGGGAGCGCCGGCCTACGAGGTGCTGGTCAAGTTGTGCGACCAGGTGATCGCAGACCGGCCAGCTCCAGCGCGGACGATGCCCAACGGGCGCGCGATGCTGCCGCTCTTCGTGCACCCGGCGACCGCCGCTGCGACGGCCGGTCTCAATCGGGATGAGTAGTGGACGATCCGGTCATCGTCAGCCCCAACATTTGGAACGACGCCGACATCTACGAAATCGAGAACCGTGGCGTCGACCCCGACGGCGCGATCTGGTGGGCCATGGCCACGGTTGCTGACCACACGGATGCCCGGGTCTTGGACGTGGGGTGTGGCAGCGGCTACCACCTGCCGATCCTGGGGGCCCGTGCCGCGTCGGTGATCGGGGTCGAACCGCACCCGCCCTTGGTGCAGCGGGCCCGCGAGCGCCTGGCCGCCCTGGACGCGCCGCACGTCGAGGTGCGGCAGGGGACCGCCCAGGATCTCCCCGTCGCCGACGCATCGATCGACGTGGTCCATGCTCGGTGGGCCTACTTTTTCGGGCCCGGCTGCGAGCCCGGTCTCGCCGAGTTGACCCGGGTCCTAGCCCCCGGCGGCACCGCGTTTGTTATCGACAACGACGCTACCCGGTCCACGTTCGGCATCTGGTTCAGGGCGGCTTGGCCCGACTACGACCCACTCGCCATCGAGCGATTCTGGCGTCGCCATGGCTGGGAGTGCGTGCGCGTTGACATGCGTTGGGAGTTTACTTCACGAGCCGATTTCGAAGCAGTCGTCTCGATCGAGTTTCCGCCTGACATAGCGGTCGGCATCGTCGGCGATCATCCAGGCAATGGCGTGGACTATGCCGTCAACCTGTGGCACACCACCAAACCGCACGCGACCCCACTGACGTCACCTAGCAGCCCTTCCGGCTCCCTTCTGTGTCAACCGGTCCTTGTGAGGGACTTGGGATGGTTGGTCTTCCGAGGTCGCGGCATCGGGCGTAATGTCGGTTTCGCGGGTCCGGGGAGTGGCTGATCCGAAGTGTCGATATGCGGGTGTAGGTCGGCCGCGCTGGATTCTTGAGTCGCCCCGCAGTGCCCTCCCGGACCCGTGCCAGCCATTGCCTGGGCGTCGGCGAGCAATTGTCGGTAGATGACGTCGGAGATCCGGCGTTTGAGACAGCGCATGGCCTCCAGGGGCTTTTTGCCCTCGGCCCGTTTGCGTCGGTAGTAGGCACGACCCTGGCAATCGTGCCGGAGCTGGGTGACCGCAACGATGTGGATCATGTGGTTCACCCGCCGGTTTCCAGCGCGGGAGAGCCGGTGCCGATTCTGCTCACCGGAGGAGGCATCCAGAGGTGCAGTGCCCGTCCAGGACGCGAAGCGGTTGCGGTCAGGAAACCTGGCCACGTCACCAACATCGGCCAGGACCCGGGCGGCCACGACGGGCCCGACACCTCGTAGGTCCATCAGGTGTGAGCCGCGGGCCAGGACCATCGTCTCGAGCTCGGCGGTGGCCTTCTTAATCTTCGCGTCAACCGCGACCAGCTCGGACAACTCCTCCGCGGCGATGCGGCGCCGGGTCTTACCAGCGATGTCGCGCGGACGGACCCTGGCCAGCATGGTCTTGGCCTGACCGGTGGTGATGTCGCGTTTAGCCTGGCCAGGCAGCAATTCGGCGAGCAAGGCTTGGAGACGGTTGACGGTCTGAACCCGACGGCGAGTCAGCGCCTCGCGCCGGTCGGTGAGCATCCGCAGCGACTCGAGTTCACCGTCGACCTTCAGGACACGCAGTCCCTGGGTTCGGACCGCGACGATCGCGATCGAGTGAGCATCGCGCGCGTCAGTCTTGCGGTTATGCCCGGTGTCGAACAGGCGCACCCGCGCGGCCAGCTTGGCCGGCACGTCCAGGACCTGCTCGCCAGCCTCCAAGAGCCGTTGGGCCAGTGGTCGACCGGCGCCGTTGGCGCCCTCCACCGCCCAGACCCGCTGCGGCCAGGCCTTGGCGTAGGTCCGCATCGCGGCGTAACCGGCTTGATCGGTGGGGAACCGACCCGAACCCAACCGCTGCTCGTGGTCATCGACGACCTCGATCGTCGCCGACAACTTGTGGGGATCGACCCCGATAATCACGTGTTCCATGTGCTGCTCCCATCTGCGCTCGTACCGATATGGACGGCGAGGTGGGCAGTGCTACTACGAGCAGGGCAGTCCCTTCTTGAGCCACGCCTCGTCAACGGTGCCCGACGGGCTGCAGACCGGAAGTGAGCCACACCCGGAAGCTCGGGTGGGCAGCCCAAATAAGAGCATCCCGCCGGGCACCTAGACCGAGTCTGGCCAGACACCGGTCCTGGAGCAATCATCTAGTAGCCCTGATATGTCCCCCAGTGTCGGTGGCGACACCTAGCCTGAGCCTCATGGCCAACTCCCGCAGCACCACATCCAAGAAGCAAGGCCCGGCCTATCGGTGCTCCGAGTGCGGGTGGACCAGCATCAAGTGGGTGGGCCGCTGCGGGGAGTGCCAGGAGTGGGGAAGCGTCGCCGAGGCCGGGGCGAGCAGTGCGCGCACGGCAGCCGTCACACCAGCACGGCCCGCAGTGCCCATCGAAGAGGTCAGCCTGGACCTCGCCCGCGCCAGTTCCACCGGAGTCAGCGAATTCGACCGGGTGCTCGGCGGGGGGCTCGTGCCTGGGGCTGTGGTCCTGCTCGCGGGAGAGCCCGGCATCGGGAAATCCACCCTCGCCTTGGATGTGGCCGCGCGCGCGGCACGTGAAGGCCGCAGGGTGCTCTACGTCTCCGGGGAAGAATCCGCGGCCCAGGTCCGATTGCGGGCCGAGCGCATCAAGGCGCTGGCTCCGACACTGTTCCTCGCGGCCGAGACCGACCTGGCCTCGATTCTGGGCCACGTCGAGCGGGTGGAGCCCGCCTTGCTTATCGTCGACTCGGTGCAAACGGTCTCGAGCGCCGACCTCGAGGGGGCGCCGGGCAACGTGGGTCAGGTCAAGGAAGTCGCCTCAGCGCTGATCCAGACCGCGAAGGCCCGACACATGTCGGCCATGCTGATCGGGCACGTCACCAAGGACGGTTCGATCGCCGGGCCTCGAGTGCTGGAGCACCTGGTGGACGTGGTAGTGCAGTTCGAAGGCGAGCGCCACTCTCGTTTGCGGCTGGTGCGCGCGGTCAAGAATCGTTTCGGGCCGACCGACGAGGTCGGCTGCTTCGACCTCGGGGACGCCGGCATCGTGGGCCTTCCGGATCCCAGTGCGCTGTTCCTGACCAGCCGGGATGTAGCGGTGGCGGGCACCTGCGTGACGGTGACGCTGGAGGGGCGTCGGCCCCTGGTCACCGAGGTGCAAGCATTGATATCGCCCAGTGCCGGGGGCAGTCCGAGGCGGACGACCAGCGGCCTCGACTCATCCCGACTGGCGATGGTGCTGGCCGTGCTGAGTCGTCGGGTGGGTCTGGATTTCACGTCGAGCGATTGTTACGCCTCCACCGTCGGTGGTGTGCGCCTAGCAGAGCCTGCGGCCGACGTGGCGATCGCTTTGGCTCTGGCCGGGGCGAGCGTAGACCGGGCCTTACCGCTGGGCACAGTGGCGTTTGGCGAGGTCGGCTTGGCTGGGGAATTGCGGTCGGTCACCGGCGTGCCACGCCGACTAGCCGAGGCCCACCGCATCGGTTTTCGCCGAGCCGTGGTGCCGTTGGGGTCGCTGACTGAAGGCCCTCCACCAGCAGGTATGCACGTGGCCCAGGCCGGGACGTTGGCTCAGGCAGCGGTGATGGCCTTCGACATGGTCAGCGCCGATCACAAGCCGCCCACCGATATCAACGATTTCCGTGGCAAGATCAACGCCTGACCGCGACGACGCCCCAGCAGAGGCACTTCGCGGACGGCCGCGACCGGCGGACTGGTCAGATCCAGAGGCAACGTCAGGGGCACGCACACGTGGGACAGGCAGACGAAGAAGTTCTGCGAGCGACGCTCGCCGCAGTAGCGCCGGGCACGGACCTGCGAGACGGGCTGGAGCGCATCCTTCGGGGACGCACGGGGGCCCTCATCGTGCTCGACGACAGTGCGTCGGTTCTCGAGTTGTGCACCGGCGGCTTCGAGTTAGACATCGAGTTCTCAGCGACCCGGCTCCGTGAACTAGCGAAAATGGACGGAGGGATCATCCTCGATCGGGCCGGCACCCGCATCGTGCGTGCCGCCGTGCAGTTGGTGCCCGACCCCAACGTGCAGACTAAGGAGAGCGGCACCCGCCACCGCACGGCCGAGCGCACGGCCAAACAAACCGGCTGCCCTGTCGTCTCGGTCAGCGCCTCAATGTCGTTGGTCGCGGTCTACGTTGGCAACGTGCGTCACGTGCTCGACTCTTCCACCCAGATCCTGTCCCGCGCAGACCAAGCGCTGCAGACGCTGACGCGCTATCGCTCGCGCCTCGACGAAATTGCGGGCACCCTCTCGGCCCTGGAGATCGAAAACACCGTCACCGTGCGCGATGCCGCCTCGATGCTCCAGCGCTTGGAGATGGTCCACCGGATCAGCCATGAGATCTCTCAATACCGCGTCGAGTTGGGCGTCGACGGCCGACTCATCGGGCTGCAGTTGAGTGAACTCGTCGGCGGGATTGGTCTGAGCCGTGAGTTGTTAGTGCGTGACTACGCACACCAAGCACCGATCGTGCGAAGCGAGGCCGAGGTGCTGCGCAGCATTGATGCCCTGAGCGCGACCGACCTGGTCAACCTCGGCGCCGTCGCGCGCTGCCTCGGCTTCCCGGGGTCCACTGAGAACCTCGACACATCGATCTACCCCCTCGGCGCGCGCCTGATGGCCCGCATCCCTCGCCTACCACCGAGCATCGCCGAGCGCCTGATCGAGCACTTCGGCAGCCTTCAGTCGCTCCTATCCGCCGGGGTCGATGACCTCACCGACGTGGACGGTGTCGGTGAGTGGCGTGCCAAAGCAGTCCGCGAGAGCCTGTCGCGCCTGGCCGAGAGCAGCATTATGGAACGCCACGTGTGACCGATCCGACCATCGACCTGCATGCACCTGTGCTGGCTTGGTATGCCGAGCACAAGCGAGACCTTCCCTGGCGCGCCGACGACGCGAGCGCGTGGAGCGTGCTTGTGTCCGAAGTTATGTTGCAACAGACTCCGGTCGCCCGCGTCGAGCCGGTGTGGCGGCGATGGATGGCCCGGTGGCCCACTCCGCAGGCGCTAGCGGCCGAGCCTGCGGGTGAGGCCGTGCGGGCCTGGGACCGCCTGGGCTACCCCCGACGAGCGGCACGGCTGCATGCCTGCGCCGTAGCCATCGTGGATCGACACCAGGGCCGGGTGCCCCAGGGCGAGGCAGATCTGTTGGCCCTGCCGGGCGTCGGCACCTACACGGCCGCTGCGGTGGCGGCCTTCGCCTTTGGGGCCCGCACTACCGTGGTGGACACCAACGTGCGCCGAGTCTTAGTCCGCGCCTACACCGGAGTGGCACTGGGTGCCCCTTCGCTCACGCGAGCAGAGACCACCCTGGCCGCTGCGTCTGTGCCCGACGACGTCGCCGCCAGCGTGCAGTGGAATGTCGCAGTGATGGAGCTCGGCGCCCTGCTGTGCACCGCCCGCTCTCCACAGTGCGCTCAGTGCCCGATCAACGACCGCTGCGCGTGGCTGCTGGCCGGCGCTCCGGCATACACCGGCCCGGCACACAAAGGTCAGGCGTGGCACGGCACCGATCGGCAGTGTCGCGGCACCATCTTGCAGGCTCTGCGTGACCACGACCGGTGGCTCTCTCACGATGAGTTCATGGAGGTCTGGCCAACCAACACCGAGCAACGCGAACGCTGCCTAGCCGCGCTAGTCGCCGAAGGCCTCATCGAGGCGGCTCAAGACCCCCCGCGCGCGCAGATCGTGCCCCCGAGTCAAAGACTCGAAGGCACGATCTGGTACGGATTTGGGTCTAGGTAAGTCACCTCACCTCATGCGTCACTCGGGCGCGGTGGCTTCCTCCGGCACCGTGTCCGGCATCGTGGCTTTCGTCGTCCCGGTGAAGGTGAAGGCTTCACTCTTGCCTTCGCCCTCGGTGTCGACCAAGACGATCTGACCGGCTTCTAGCTCCTTGAACAGGATCTTCTCCGACAGCGCGTCTTCGATCTCACGCTGGATGGCGCGACGCAGCGGTCGAGCACCCAACACGGGGTCGTAGCCCTTCTTCGCGAGCAGCGCCTTGGCCTTCGGCGTGAGCTCGATGCCCATGTCCTTGTCCTTGAGGCGCTCATCCAACTTCACGACCATCATGTCGACGATCTGCACGATCTCGGGCTCAGTCAACTGCGGGAAGACGATGGTGTCGTCAACGCGGTTGAGGAACTCGGGGCGGAAGTGCTGCTTGAGCTCGTCGGTGACCTTGTTCTTCATCCGCTCGTAGCCGCTGCTGGTGTCGTTGCCGGCTGCGAAGCCGAGCGAGATACCTTTCGCGATGTCGCGGGTGCCGAGGTTAGTGGTCATGATGATGACGGTGTTCTTGAAGTCCACCGCACGTCCCTGCGAGTCCGTCAATCGGCCGTCTTCCAAGATCTGCAACAGCGAGTTGAAGATGTCGGGGTGGGCCTTCTCGATCTCGTCGAAGAGCACCACGGAGAACGGCTTGCGCCGCACCTTCTCGGTGAGTTGCCCGCCCTCTTCGTAGCCGACGTAGCCGGGAGGCGAGCCGAACATCCGCGAGACCGTGTGCTTCTCGGAGTACTCGGACATGTCGAGGGTGATCAACGAGTCTTCGTCGCCGAACAAGAACTCGGCTAAGGCCTTGGCCAACTCGGTCTTACCGACACCGGTGGGGCCGGCGAAGATGAACGAACCTCCGGGGCGCTTCGGGTCCTTCAGACCGGCGCGGGTGCGACGGATGGCCTGCGAGATGGACTTAATCGCTTCTTCCATGCCGACGATGCGCTTGTGCAGCTCGTCTTCCATGTGCAGCAACCGCGACGACTCTTCCTCGGTCAAACGCATCACCGGAATACCGGTGGACGCGGCAAGAACCTCAGCGATGAGCTCTTCGTCGACCTCGGCCACGACGTCCATGTCTCCGGCCTTCCACTCTTTCTCACGAGACGCACGGGCTTGAGTCAGCTTGTGCTCCTCATCGCGCAGCCGTGCCGCCAACTCGAAATCTTGGCCGTCGATGGCCGATTCCTTTTCGCGCTTGGCGTGGCTGATCTTCTCGTCGAAATCGCGCAAGTCTGGCGGTGCAGTCATTCGGCGAATGCGAAGTCGCGCCCCGGCTTCATCGATAAGGTCGATGGCCTTGTCGGGTAGGAAGCGGTCGTTGATGTAGCGGTCGGCCATGGTGGCCGCAGCGACCAGTGCCCCGTCGGTAATCGAAACCCGGTGGTGGGCCTCGTAGCGGTCTCGCAAGCCTTTGAGGATCTCGATGGAATGAGCCAGGGTCGGCTCGGCCACCTGGATGGGCTGGAATCGACGCTCCAACGCCGCATCTTTCTCGATGTGCTTGCGGTATTCGTCCAGCGTCGTGGCACCAATAGTCTGCAACTCGCCTCGCGCCAACATGGGCTTGAGGATGCTGGCCGCGTCGATCGCGCCTTCGGCAGCGCCAGCCCCAACGAGCGTGTGGATCTCGTCGATGAACAGGATGATGTCCCCGCGCGTGCGAATCTCTTTGAGGACCTTCTTGAGGCGCTCTTCGAAGTCACCGCGGTAGCGGCTACCGGCAACCAGCGCGCCGAGGTCGAGGGTGTAGAGCTGTTTGTCCTTGAGCGTCTCGGGCACCTCGCCGCGGATGATGTCGCTGGCCAAGCCTTCGACAACTGCGGTCTTACCCACACCGGGCTCGCCGATCAGGACCGGGTTGTTCTTGGTCCGACGCGACAACACCTGCATGACACGCTCGATCTCTTTGGAGCGCCCGATAACCGGGTCGAGCTTGCCCTCGCGGGCTGCTTGGGTCAGGTTGCGGCCGAACTGGTCGAGGACCAGCGAGCCGGCCTGCTGGCCCTCTTGGCCACCGGAGCCAACCCCTGCGGTCGCCGTCTCTTTGCCTTGGTAGCCGGAGAGCAACTGGATGACCTGTTGGCGGACTTTGTTCAGATCGGCACCCAACTTGACCAGCACCTGGGCCGCCACGCCCTCGCCTTCGCGGATGAGACCGAGCAGGATGTGCTCGGTCCCGATGTAGTTGTGGCCAAGTTGCAGGCCCTCACGCAGAGAGAGCTCCAGCACCTTCTTGGCACGCGGTGTGAAGGGGATGTGCCCCGTCGGGGACTGCTGCCCCTGGCCGATGATCTCCTGCACCTGATCCCGGACTGCGTCCAGGGAGATGCCCAAAGACTCCAGAGCCTTGGCGGCTACGCCTTCGCCTTCGTGGATGAGGCCGAGCAGGATGTGCTCAGTGCCGATGTAGTTGTGATTGAGCATGCGCGCTTCTTCTTGCGCAAGCACCACAACGCGGCGTGCTCGGTCAGTAAACCGTTCGAACATGGATTCTCCTGATGTCGCGAGGACCTCGATGGTACGTGTCGTTGCTGGTTTCAACGTGGGCGCATCAAGGACTGTTCCACAATCACCCGATTCAGGTGCCCCTGTTCGCCCTCGGCGCAAGTGCTGGGCCTAAGCAGCAGGGATGCGGGGACAACCGGCACAAACGCGCATGCCAGGCAGCGCATACAAGAAGCAGCACGATTGACGGCGTGCCCAACCGTTGACGGTGGCCGTCTGCCACACGTCGTGCACCAATCCGTGACGCTGCCGCGAGCTCATCGGCATACCGGGGCGGTAGGTGTCGATGAAGGCAAGCGCCGCGCTCCGGTATACCGAATGCGGGTCACCAACTCGGCCCGAGAGCAGCGCGGCAGGCTCGATCAGCACTGCCCTCGGGTAGAAGGCGATGGAATCAGGGGCGATGTGCACAGACAGGGGCGAGCCCAGATGTCCCCCACAGCGGTCGACGGCGATGACGGCACACGCCACCGACTGCAAGACCCACTGGGCAACAAAGGTGACGGCCACACTCACGGGCGCGTCGGCATACCCCGCTTGATGGCACCGCCACAGGCTCAGCCGCCACGTCGAGGTGGGGTCGCTGCCGCCGCGTTGCCCTTCCACCGCCGCAGCAACGTCGATCAGCCCCGCATCACGCGCCGATTCTTCCCGGAACAGACCGACCGGGATGAGCAGCGGCGGCGCATCGGGAACTGGGGCGCTCAACCAGCCTTCCCGCGAGAAGCGCTGCCTGAAGCATCCGCCCCGTCGCTCGCCTTGCTGCTCTGGCTCTTCTTGGCCCGGTCCACGCTGCGCTGCAAGGCGGCCAGGAGATCGACGACCTCGCCGGACTCAGATTCATCGTCGTCGGTGGGTGCGGTGGTGGTCTCCCCGCCCTCGATCTTCGCCGCGACCAAGGCTTCGACCGCTTCTTTGTAATCGTCGACATGCTCTTCGGGGGTGAAGTCGCCCGCCATCGACTCCACCAGCAGATGGGCCATCTTGACTTCGGAGTCTTTGGGCTCGCTGACCTTGTCAAGGTGCTTGAGCTCAGTTGCGTCACGCACCTCGTCGGGCCAGAGCAGCGTCTGCAACACGATGACGTCATCGAGCACCCGCAAGACGGCCATGGTCATCCGTGTGCGCACGCTGACGGTGACCACCGCGACGCGCTCCGTTTCGCGAAGCGCCTCGCGCAACAACCCGTAGGCCTTGGCTCCCATCTCATCCGGCTCGATGTAGTACGCCTTGTCGAAAAGAATCGGGTCGATCTGCGCGATCGGCACAAAACTCTCGACTGCGATCTCTTTGCTGCTGCGATTGGGCAGCGTCGCCAGGTCGGCGTCGGTCAACATCACCGTGGTGCCGTCATCCGCTTCGTAGCCCTTGGCGATCTCGCGATAGGCCACCTCCTCACCGTCAGCTTGAGCAATGCGTTTGTAACGCACACGCGATCCGTCGCTGGCGCGGACCTGGTGAAAACTCAGGTCATGGTTTTCGGTGGCCGAGTAGAGCCGGACAGGCACATTGACCAACCCGAACGACACGGCTCCCTTCCAGATGGCTCGCATGGGCCCAATATGGACCTATGAAACCGATGCTCGCTAGTCCGGGTGCTCCTGGCCGTGAGTCTTCTGTCCCCGACAAGCCGGGGTGGCAGCACGAAATCAAGTGGGATGGGGTGCGCCTGCTCGCAGATGTCCGCGACGGAAAGGTCACCTTGGTGACCCGCTCCGAGCGAGACGTCACGGCGGGTTTTCCGGAGTTCGCGGCCTTGGCCGACGTTGCCCCCGACGCGTTGTTCGATGGCGAAGCGATCGCCTGGCTCAACGGCGTGCCCGTGTTTTCCCGGGTCGTTGATCGAGTCCACGTCGGCAACGATGAGCGAGGCCAGGCCAGTGCCGCGCGCCACGCCGCGCTGCGCCCCGCCACCTTCATGGTCTTCGACTTGCTCCGCCTGGATGGGCTCGACATCATGAGCCTGCCGCTGAGGGCGCGACGGCGGGCCCTGGAGTCGATTTGGTCACCGGGCCCCGCACGCTCGCTATCCACGACGTATGCCGACGGGCCGGCTCTGTGGACGGCCAGCGCCGAGCAGGGACTGGAGGGGGTCGTGTCCAAGAGGCTGGACTCCCCCTACCGATCGGGCACCCGCAGCAAGGACTGGCTGAAGTTTCCCCACCGAGGCTGCGATTCGTACGTCATTGGTGGGTGGAGACCGCAGGTGGGCTCCACCGCCCTCGGGGCACTCCTCGTCGGCTCGCCGATGTCCACCCATGACGGGGGCCTCGCCTTCCGGGGGCGCGTCGGAAGTGGGCTGGCGGGGCGCTCCGGCGCACGGTTGGCTCAGGCCCTGGCACCGCTGGCCCGACTGCACAGCCCCTTCACCGGTGACGTCCCTGACATCGACGCGAGGGGCACGACGTGGGTCGAGCCCGTCCTGGTGGTCGACGTGGCGTCGCTGGGGGTAACCGCTTCGCCCCGACTGCGCCAAGCGTCCTACCAGCGCCTGCGCAGTGACCTCGACCCAAAGCAGGTGCCCTATGCCGACCGATGACATCGGGCACCTCACGATCGCAGGCCGCCGACTGCGCGTCAGCAACCTCGACAAGGTGATGTATCCAGCGACCGGCACTACCAAACTCGATGTCTTGCAGCACTACATCACGGTCTCCGAACACATACTCGCTCACTTATCCCATCGACCCGTTACTCGGGTGCGCTGGCCTCATGGCGTGGGTGGAGATCACTTCTTCGAAAAAAATCTACCCAGCGGAGCACCCGATTGGCTGCCGTCAGTCACTCTGGGTGGGCCGGGCAGCGGGTCACGCTCGCACTCTCGCGTCACCTATCCCGTCATCGGCGACCTCGCTGACCTGATCTACCTTGCCAACCTTGGATCATTGGAGTTCCATGTGCCGCAGTGGCGCGTCACCTCCGCGGGCGAGGCCGAGCTCCCCGACCGCCTCGTGGTCGACCTCGACCCCGGGCCAGGAACCGGTTTGAGGGAGTGTGCGCACATCGCACTGATGCTCCGCGAGCAGATCGAAGGCACCGGATTAACGTTGATGCCGGTCACCAGCGGCAGCAAAGGCATGCAGTTGTATGCCCACCTCGAGGGTGATCGTGAAGCAGCGGAGATCACCGCCGTCGCCAAATCTCTCGCGCAGCACCTTGCAAAGGCCCACCCTCACGCGGTGGTGTGGCAGATGAACAAAGCCGCCCGGACCAACAAGGTCTTCTTCGACTGGTCACAAAACACGGCCGCCAAAACGACCATCTGCCCTTGGTCGCTGCGAGGTCGAGATCGTCCAACCGTCGCCGCCCCCCGAACGTGGACCGAGATCGAACGCGGCGCCGAGCGCGACGGCCAGTTGACTCAAGTGTCTATGGACGACGTCCCCGCGTGCCTTGCCCGCCACCTTCGGGCAGCGACTCCGCCCCCTCATGAGCCGCTATCCCCTCAAGCGACACAATTCCCCACCTAATGCTGATGGCCCCATCGAAACTCACGGAAGTTTCGATGGGGCCATCAGTGCGTCAAAGATGCAAATGCATCAGTTTGCTGCAGCGTAGGCGTCCTGCACGTCCTGCGAAACACGGCCGCGGTCACTCACGGAGTAACCGTTGTTACGACCCCATTCGCGAATACGGGCGAGCTCCTCACGCGTTGCTCCACTGCTTGCGCCACCGTTGCGGCGACGGGTTTGGCGGCGACCACCGGAGCGACGCGAGTGACCGACCCAGCGGGCCAAATCATTGCGCAACGCCGAGGCGTTCCCGTCACTGAGGTCAATCTCGTAACTGACCCCATCCAGCGCGAACTCCACTGTTTCTGCAGCCTGCCCGCCATCGAGGTCATCCTCGAGAATCACTTGCACTCGCTGTGCCATGGAATAAAACCTCTTGCTTCGTCGAAGGTATGCGCTCGGACACGGACCGAGCAACCAATGCGATATTAGCCACTAACGAAGCAAAACGACAACATTAAAGACCACTATGAGTCATTCCTGTTGTCATCGTCGTCATCAGAGGCCTCATTAGCCATCAGCGAAGCGTCCTGCTCCGCTTCCCAAAGGCGTTGCGCGGCACGTTCTCGCCGATCCCCCTCAAGGATGTGCTTCATGATCACCCAAAAGAGGTAAAGCAGGCCGATCGAAGGCAGCAACGCGGCCAGGATGGGCCAGGTCGCCTCCCAAACCCCCACGTCAGGCCTGTGCTTTCACGAACGGGAACAGGATGGTCTCCCGGATTCCGACCCCAGTCAGCAGCATCAGCAATCGATCAACGCCAAGACCCAAACCACCCATCGGCGGAGCCGCATGTTCAAGCGCCTGGAGAAAGTCTTCATCGACAGACATTGCTTCTGCATCGCCTCCGGCAGCGAGAATTGATTGTTCGACCAATCGAGCACGTTGAATCTCTGGATCAATGAGTTCGGTGAAAGCCGTAGCTCGTTCCATCCCACCGATAATGAGGTCCCAGGCTTCAATGAGGCCGAGCTCGGATCGGTGTGGGCGCGCCAATGGCTGGGCGACCTGTGGATAGTCACAGACGAAGGTCGGCTGCACCAGGCGAGGTTCAACTAAAGACTCAAAAATCTCCATCGCAATCTTCTGCCCGCTGACATTCTCCGGAAGGCTCAGCCCGTGCTCGGCGGCCAACGCCTCGAGCACCGGCACCTCCGTGTCGACGGTGACAACGCGGCCCAAGGCCTGCGAGAGCCCGTCGTAAAACGACAGCCACGTCCATTCGCCGTCAAGGTCGATGGTGTCTGTGCCACTGGCAATCTGACGTGACCCGACGGCATCGGCAGCCGCCAACACAATGTCCTTCGTCAATGCTGCCATGGTGACTTGATCCCCATAGGCGGCATACGCCTCGAGCATCGTGAACTCGGGACTGTGCGAAGAATCGATGCCTTCGTTACGGAAAATGCGTCCCATTTCGTAGACCCGATCAACACCGCCAACCACTGCTCGCTTGAGATAAAGCTCGAGGGCAATACGCAATGTCATCGGCATGTCGAACGCGTTCAAGTGCGTATGAAATGGCCTCGCATTCGCCCCACCGTGTATAGCTTGCAGGGTAGGGGTCTCCACTTCCAGGTACGTCTGCGCGTAGAGGACCTCGCGGATCGCGCGGGTCACCGCCGCGCGATGGCGCACCATTGCTCGGGCTTCGTCGCGGACGATCAGGTCGACATACCTGCGGCGAACGCGTTGTTCTTCCGACAACTCTTTGTGCAAAACCGGAAGTGGGCGAAGGGCTTTGCTAGCCATCTGCCACTCGGTGGCCATCACAGACAACTCCCCCCGGCGGCTGCTGATGACCTCGCCGTGAACAAAGACGTGGTCGCCTAAATCGACCAGAGATTTCCATCTCGCCAATGCCTCTTCACCCACGACAGCCACGCTGAGCATCACTTGCAAGCGATCGCCCATCCCGGATTGCAGGCTGGCAAAGCACAACTTCCCGGTGTTGCGAATGAAGACCACCCGCCCGGCGATGCCCACTTCGGCGTCGCTGACCTCTTCGGCGACCAGGTGCCCCCACGCCTGGCGTACGTCTTCGAGGGTGTGCGTCACCGGCACGTGAGCGGGATAGGCCTCACCACCATCGGCGAGCAACTGGGCCCGCTTGGCCTGGCGAATCTGGATCTGCTCAGGAAGGTCGACGTCGGGCGATGCCGGTGGGTGATTCACCATCTGAGGATAACGAAGGGGAAGTCAGAACAACGACGCACCGGTCACGCTGCGTTCCAAATCCAAGAGCGCCTGCTTGCGTGGGGCTCCGCCGCCGTATCCGGTCAAGGAGCCGTTGCTGCCGATCACGCGGTGGCACGGCACGATGATGGAGATCGGATTTCGGCCGTTGGCTGCTCCCACGGCCCGTGAGGCTGACGGTGAGTCGATGGCCGCCGCAATCTGGCCATAGTTGGCGGTCTGACCGAAATCGATGGTGCGCAACGCAGCCCACACGCGGTGTTGGAATGCCGTGCCGCGCGGGTTCAACGCCACATCGAAGTCACGGCGTTGACCGGCAAAGTACTCGCTGAGCTGGTCCCGCGCGGTGACGAAGATCGGATGGTCGCCAAGTTCGTCGTCGTCAACGCGCGCGCCTCGGTCATCCGCTGGCGGCGCGTGCTGGTGCTCCACGAAGTACAGACCGGTCAACGCCTCTCCGTCACTGACTAGGCTCAGGACGCCTACGGGGCTGTCCATGTCGTACTGGAATCGCTGCATTACCTCATCGCTCCTGTGGTGGGTTCGGGCATGCGGGCGGCGGCGTGGTCGCTGGCCGCCCAGAGGGTTTGGGTGGCGTACCCACGCCAGGGTTGCCACGCGGCAGCGTGGGCAATCAGGTCTCGGGGCGGGGCGGGCAAACCGAGCGCTATCGCGGTGGTGCGAACGCCGAGGTCGGTCGCGGGGAAGGCATCGGGGTCTCCCATGGCGCGCAGCGCGATCATCTCAACGGTCCACGGCCCAATGCCGGGTATGCCGAGCAGGTGGCTTCGCGCCTTTGCCCAGTCGGCCGCTGGGCCGACATCGACGGAGCCGTCAGCCAGCGCGCCCGCCAGCAAACGCAACGAACGTAGGCGCGTGGGCGGCATACCAGGCAGGAGGTCTGGGTCGGCCTCTGCGATGGCGGCCGGCGAAGGAAAAAGCCAGTCTATGCTCGCGCCAGCGCTCGTGCCCCTAACAGCGGTGCCCCCAACAGCGGTGCCCCCAACAGCGAACGGCTCACCAAGCGCGCGGACCACTCGAGCGGTCAGGGTCGCGGCAGCCTTGGTGGAGATGTGTTGACTCAGCACGATCCGAATCGCCATCTCGGCAGGGTCCATGGCTCCTGGGATACGCACGCCTGCGGCGGAGGCGACCAACGGAGCAAGTAAGGGATCGCGGCCGAGGTGTTCGTCGATGGCGACCGGGTCGGCATCGAGGTCAAGGAGGCGTCGGCATCGTTGCATGGCTGCCGTGAGATCTCGGATATCGGCCAGCGACACGGTCGCTGCTACGTGTTCAGGGCGCGGGCTGACGTGGATCAGCGCGGGACCGTGCGCAAGCCGAATCGAGCGGGCCAACCCTGCCTCGATCCACTGCTCGACCCCCGGCACGCTGGTCGCCGCGAGGTGACCGAACAGGCTCGGGGCGTGCAGCGGACCTCGGAACGGTAGACGCAGCGTGAGTCGATGGGCGGCCACTGCATCGGGCTGGGGCTCGCCGGGCGGCGACCTGCGTGGCGCGGTGGCCCGTAAATGGGTCGGGGTGGCGTCGAATACCTGGCGGAGGGTGTCGTTGAACGAACGAATGCTGGCGAAACCCGCGGCGTAGGCAATCTCCGACATCGGCAAGGTGGTGGTCTCGATGAGCACGCGCGCGGTTTGCGCGCGCTGAGCCCGTGCCAACGCCAGCGGCCCAGCCCCCAATTCGGCTTGGACTAGGCGTTCGACCTGCCGCTCGCTGTACCCGACGCGGTGGGCGACGCCCGCCACACCCTCGCGATCAATGACACCGTCGGCGATGAGCCGCATCACTCGCGCCACCACGTCGCTGCGTTCGTGCCAGAGCGGTGATCCTGGGGTGGCGTCAGGTCGACACCGTTTGCACGCCCGGAACCCCGCTCCCTGTGCAGCGGCCGCACTCGGGTAGAACCGCATATTCGAATCTTTGGGCACACGAGCCGGGCAACTGGGACGGCAGTAGATTCTGGTGCTGGTCACACCCAAGTAGAAGAACCCGTCGAAGCGGGCATCGCGGCTGCGCACAGCGGCCATGCGAGCGTTCGTGTCGAGGATCACGTGACTAGTGTGCCCCGATTTCTCACCTCGATCTAGCAGAAATCCGACAGCCCAATCGAGCGTCAGCGGAGGGTATGGCCGTCCTGCTTGGCACGTTTTCGCCGCCGTCGTTCGCGCGCGGAGAGAATGAGTAACGTGATCGCCACCAGCGGGAGCACCAGGAGGAGCATCACGAGGCTGAAGCCGCTTGTGGAGTCGTGGCCCCCGGCGTTCAGGATCAGGTATGCGGTGTAGGCGACGTAGAGGGTGAGGAACAGCACCCCTTCCCGGCGGGCGATCCGGGCACCGGTATAGATCACGGGCAGCAACACGGCGCTGGTGGCCACCATCAGCGGCAAGTCGATCGACAACACCGCGCTAGGCACCGGCAGGCCGCCGGAGCTGATCATCGAGGGCACCCCTAGGACGAGGCCGATGTTGGCTAGGCAACTTCCGATGGCGTTGCCCACGGCAAGGTCGCCTTCTTTTTGGCGCACCGCAATGATCGAGGCCACGAGCTCGGGCAACGAGGTGCCGACTGCCACCACCGTCAACCCGATGACCAGGGAGCTCACGCCCAGCCCGGTCGCAATGGACACAGCCCCGCTGACCAGCAAGTTCGCTCCCCCGACCAGCAGGCCCACGCCTGCGGCCACACACAACAGCGCGAGCGGCAAGCCCAATTTCGGTGGGACATCGTCGCTCTGACCGTCGCCGACGCCACTACTTCCATCGGGAGTCGATAAATCCGCGCGCTTGGAGAGCCATACGCTCATCCCGGTGTGTAGTACCCAGGCCAGCAGCAGGAGCCCACCATCGAGCGGGCTGATGGTGCCGTCGAGCGACAGCGCCAACAGTGCGAAACCCAAAATGATCAGGAAAGGCACGTCGATCCGGACTAGCTGCCGGCGGATGCCCAACGGCAAGACAATCGCCGAGATACCGAGCACAAGCAGGACGTTGGCGATGTTGCTACCGATGACGTTGCCGATCGCCAACTCACTCTCCCCCGAGAACACCGCGCCGGTGGTGACCGCCAGCTCAGGTGCGGAGGTGGCGACCGAGACCACGGTCAGCCCGACCACCAACGGCGAAATACCGGCTTTGACGGCGAGCACCGAGGCACCACGCACCAACAACTCGCCGCCGCCCACTAGCAAGATGAGCCCACCAAGGACCTGGAGCACCGACGTCAGATCCACATCGGTGATTCTAAGGTGCCGTATCGCAACTGGGCGCCGTGACCCCTGATGAAGTCTGGGAGGATCGAGGCTGTGAGCACGACACCGGTGCCCTGGAAGCTGGCCTGGCACGACGCTCTCTACGGGTCTCACGGCTTCTATCGCGCACCAGAAGGCCCGGCCGGTCACTTCGCCACCTCCGTGGCAGGGCTTCCCCACGCCGACGCGGTCATGGCTCGGGCGATCACCGCCCTGGCCCGACGGCACGGTGTGCGCACCATTGTGGATGTCGCTGCCGGGCGTGGAACCTTCACGACAGTGATGGCGCGGGCAGCACCCGACGTGTCGTTTGTCGGCGTGGATATCGTCGAACGCCCGCCAGATCTGCCGGAACACATCAACTGGGTGATCTCCCCCGGCGGCGGTGCCTTGCCTGCCGAGTTGTCCGGCCTGAGCTCAACGCTGGTGGTGGCTCACGAGTGGCTCGATGTGGTGCCGGCCACGGTGGCCCGGCGCAACACCGACCCCGTATGGCGTGAGGTGCTCGTTGATCCATCCAACGGCGAGCAACACGTAGGTCGCGAAATTGAAGGCCCCGAGCGCGAATGGCTGCAGACCTGGGTCGATCCCGACACGCAGGTAGCCGAGGTGGGGCTCAGCAGAGACCGCGCCTTTGCCGATCTGGTGTCCCGGGTCGATGAAGGCATGATCTTGGCGGTGGACTACGGACACCGGAGTGGGCATCAACCGATCGAGGGCACCCTGACCGGCTATCGAGCGGGCCGAGCCGTGGCCCCGGTGCCTGACGGCTCCATGGACGTGACCGCGCATGTGTGCATCGACTCGCTGCTGGCTCCACGGGGCCCGGGCACAGGAACGGTTATCGCGAAGCTGCAGCGCGAGATGTTGAGCGACCTGCTCGGCCCACCGACGATGCCCAGCCGCGATCTCGCGCGCATCCAGCCTTCGGCATACCTGGAGGCGCTTGCCCAGCACACCGCTGACAGGGTGCTGCGTGAGCCGCACGGTTTCGGCGGGTTCTGGTGGGTGCTGGCGCACTCAGGCGGCTAAGTTGATCCGATGAGCGGCACCCCCACCGACGTGACCACCCCTCGCGGACGGCCAATGGACGTGAGCATTGGCGCGGCCGGCCTGAGCACGACCGAGATGGTGCTCAATATCGGGCCGCAACACCCCGCCACCCACGGTGTGCTGCGCCTGAAGATCACCGCCGACGGGGAGCGTATCGTCGCCGCCGAGCCCATCATCGGCTATATGCACCGGGGCGCGGAAAAGCTCTTCGAGGTCCGCGACTACCGCCAAATCATGGTGCTGGCCAACCGGCACGACTGGTTGTCGGCCTTCAGCAACGAGATCGGTGTGGCGCTGACGGTGGAGACCCTGTTGGAGATGGAGGTGCCCGAGCGCGCCACCTGGGCCCGGACCCTGCTGGCCGAGCTCAACCGAGTGCTCAACCACCTCATGTTCCTGGGCTCCTATCCGCTCGAGCTCGGCGCAATCACCCCCATTTTCTACGCCTTTCGCGAGCGCGAAGAGCTACAGGCCGTCATGGAGGAGATCTCCGGGGGTCGGATGCACTACATGATCGCCCAGGTCGGCGGGCTGCGCGCCGACCTGCCGCCGAAGTGGCTGGACCACGTCGACAGCGCCATCGCTGCGGTGCGCTCACGACTCCCCGACCTGGAGTCGCTGCTGGTGGGCAACGAAATCTTGCGGGCCCGGACGCTTGGCGTCGGAGTGCTCGACATCGAGACTGCGAAGGCTTACGGCGTGAGTGGCCCCATCGCGCGCGCCAGCGGGTTGGATATGGACCTGCGGCGGGACGAGCCCTACCTGGCGTATGCCGAGCTGTTCGCCCCCGGCGGGCCTGGGAAGGTGGTCACTCGCGAGGCTGGCGATGCGTTGGCGCGCTTGGAGGTGCTACTGGAGCAAGTGCACGTCAGCCTGGATCTGGCCACCCGATGCGTGGAGGTGCTGCGTGATCTCCCCGATGGTCCGATCAACGTGAAACTGCCGAAAATTCTCAAGGTTCCAGCTGGGGAGCACTACTTTGCCTCCGAAAACCCGCTCGGGTTCAACGGTTATTACTTGGTTAGCCGAGGCGAGAAGGTGCCGTGGCGGCTGAAACTGAGGTCAGCATCGTTTAACAACGTTCAGGTGCTCTCCGAGTTGCTGCCCGGCACTGTCGTCGGGGACATGGTCGCCATCTTGGGTTCGACGTTTTTTGTGGTCGGCGACGTCGACAAATGACGTCCCGCGCTCAGGCCTAGCCGTAAGCCTCGTCCTCGGGCCTGCGGCCCAAGTCGTCATCGCGTTCGTCCTCGGGCAGGCGGCACATCCACTGAGCCACGAACCCTGCGACACTGACCAGGGCGGCGGCAAGCAGGCTGACCACTGCCCGGACGAACATGGCTCGGACCGACTCGACGTCGAGCGTGCTCAGATGCACCACCGCGTTGGCCGCGTAGAAGCCCACCAACATCGCGCCTCCGAGGGCGCCCGCTTGGGCCGCGACCAGCGTGCCCCGCGCTTGCTGTGGGGTGGGCGTAAACGTGCTCGCCAGCATCGCCGGGGAGCTCCGGACGTATTGGCGCACCTTCCACGCCGCAAAGAGGACCAGCACGGCATACAGCGCCATCGGGACAAGACCGAACCACGGCAACATCGGGTATTCGCGCCCGGTAGAGCGCCACGCGAAGAGCGCCAACCACCCCAGCGCGAAGGCCAGCGCGGCGGCGATCACCGCCCCTGTGAAGGTGATGCCGTCAGTCTTCTTTTTCATCGGGTCGGGTCGATCTCAGTCACGGCTGAGCTACCGAGGCCGGCGAGCAGAACCGACACCTCGGTGACGACACCGTCAACGGTGAGCGCAGCGGCATCATCGATCGCCTGCCACGGCACGAGCACAAAGGCTCGTTGATACGCTCGAGGATGCGGCAGTTCGAGCACTTCGTCGCTCACCAGTTGCTCGCTGCCATCCCCCGGATCGCCGTACTGCACGAGGTCGAGGTCCAGGCTGCGCGGCCCCCAACGCACCGTGCGGGTCCGGCCCCACAGGTTCTCGAGCTGCTGCAGCTGAAGCAGCAACCGGTGCGGGCTCAAAGACGTGCTCGCCAGCACTACCGCGTTCACGTAGTCGTCTTGTTCGGGCCCACCCACGGGGGTCGTGCGATACAGCGGCGAGGCGCGCACACCCCATACCCCCGGTATGTCGTCAAGCTGGCCGATCGCACCGGTGACCGTTTCATCGGGCTGGCCGAGGTTGGCACCCACTGCGATGACGACCGGCACCTCGCGGTGACGCTGCGTGCGGATCGACACGTCACCGAACGGCACGCCCACGGGGGCCTGCGGCTTGTGCAGCGTGATGGTCGCGCTCTGGATCAACTCATAGTTGGCCATCACCGTGTCCGCGATCTGCGCCATGACCGTCTCGATCAAGTTGCGGGGTTCGCCTTCGATGATGGCCACGATGTCGGCAGCGACCTCGGCGTAGTTCACCGTCTGCGTCACGTCGTCCGAGTGAGCGGCCGGTGTGGTGTCTACGTCCATGGAGACGTCCACGATGAAGTCTTGGCCTTCTTGGCGCTCCGAATCCAAGACCCCGTGATACCCGTAGGCCGTCACTCCGGCCAGGGTGATGACCTCAGCCACGTCGCACCATCTCAAGGACGCCGAGGGCGTGGGCGGTGCTAGGCACGTCGTGCACCCGCACGGCCCACGCGCCGGCTTGGGCGGCAAGGAGACTGGTTGCGGCCGTGGCCGCATCCCGCTGGTCGGCGGGGATATGCTCAGCGACCCCCGGCAGGTGCCCTAGGAATCGCTTGCGGGAGGCCCCCACGAGCACACGGTGCCCCAACATAACTACCTCCTCGAGCCCGGCAAACAGCGTCCAGTTGTGGTGCGCGTCCTTGGCGAAACCGAAGCCGGGATCAACGACGATCTGCTCGGCTCCGACCCCGTGGGCAACCAAGTCCTGGACGCGCGTCTTTAAATGGGACACCACCTCGGCCACCACGTCGTCGTAGATCGCTTCAGCGTTCATCGTGTCCGAGTGACCCCGCCAGTGCATCGCGATGAACGGCACCCCGGTCGCAGCGACCGCCGCCGCCATATCTGCGTCAGCCAGGCCGCCCGACACATCGTTAATGATGCTGGCCCCGGCAGCCACAGACTCCTGCGCAACGCAGGCCCGCATGGTGTCGATCGAGGTGGTGACCCCGCGCTCGCGGAGCCCGGCAATAACCGGAATCACCCGTGACGATTCTTCGTCGACGCTGGGCCGGGTGGCACCGGGACGAGTCGATTCCCCGCCGACGTCAACAATGTCTGCCCCCTGCCTCGCAAGGTCGGCCCCATGAGTGACCGCCGCTTCGACGTCAGCCCACAGCCCGCCGTCGCTGAAGGAATCCGGGGTGACGTTGAGCACCCCCATGATCAGGGTCATAGGTTCAGAGTCGTCCGTCCGGGGTCATAGGCTCGCGGGGATCAGGATGGGTCATCGGTGCTGCGTCTTCGCCTTACGGCCGGCGCGCCAAAGCCAGGCTCATCGCCTCGGCACGCGTCGCACCGGCACGCAACTGACCACGCACGGCCGAGGTGATGGTGCGGGCACCGGGTCTGCGCACACCCCGCATCGACATACACAGGTGCTCGGCCTCGATGACGACGATCACACCGCGCGGATGCAGGCTCGTCTCCAAGGCGTCGGCGATCTGAGTCGTGAGTCGCTCTTGCACCTGAGGACGGCGGGCAAATACGTCAACGAGGCGGGCCAGCTTCGACAATCCGGTGACTTTGCCGTCGGGGCCGGGGATGTAGCCCACGTGCGCCACGCCATGGAACGGCACCAAGTGGTGCTCGCACACGCTATAGACCGAGATGTCTCGCACCAAGATCAACTCTTCGTGATCGACGTCGAACGTCGTAGCCAAGATCGTGTCCGGCGACTGGCGCAACCCCGAGAACATCTCTGCGTAGGCGCGCCCCACCCGTGCTGGGGTTTCGACCAGGCCATCACGATCCGGATCTTCACCCACGGCAATGAGTATCTCGCGGACCGCTGCTTCGATCCGCGCGTAGTCGACGACCTCAGACTCGGCCGGGGTCGACATGTCCGCCCTCGGGGATCGGCACGACCTGCGCCGCAGGATGCTCTGAATGCTCGGCGGGCACGTGGTGCCCGTTGGACAATGCGCGACGCTCGGCCTCGGTCTGCACTGGGCCACGCTCGTGCACGCTGCGGTCGTCGCTAGAGAGCCACACTGGGCGCTGCGGACGCTTGACGACGTTGGCGAAGATCTCGGCCAACGGCCCAGCGCTGAGCGTCTCCTTCTCTAGCAGTTCTAAGACCAACGAGTCGAGTAGATCGCGGTTGTCGTTCAGCGCGTGCCAGGCCTCGTCGTGTGCCGCCTCGATGAAACGCCGCACCTCGCGGTCCACCACGCCGGCCAAGTCCTCGGAGTAGTCGCGCTCGTGACCGATGTCCTTACCGAGGAAGACCTCGCCGGAGCCGGAGCCCAACTTCACGGCACCGATGCGTTCGCTCATCCCGAACTGCGTGACCATTTTGCGGGCCAAGCCCGTGGCTTTCTCGATGTCGTTGGACGCACCGGTCGTGGGGTCATGGAAGATGATCTCTTCGGCGACCCGGCCACCGAGGGCGTAGGCCAACTGGTCGAGCAACTCATTGCGCGTCGTCGAATACTTGTCATCAGCGGGCAGCACCACCGTGTAGCCCAGTGCGCGACCGCGCGGCAGGATCGTGATCTTGCTGACCGGGTCGGTGTTGTTCATCGCCGCCGCGACGAGAGCGTGACCACCCTCGTGGTATGCCGTGATCTTGCGTTCCTTGGCGCTCATCACGCGGGAGCGCTTCTGCGGGCCAGCCATCACCCGATCAATCGCCTCGTCGAGGTGCTTATTGGTGATGATCTTCTCGTTGTTGCGGGCCGCAAGGAGGGCCGCTTCGTTGAGCACGTTGGCCAGGTCGGCACCGGAGAATCCCGGGCTTTGTCGCGCGACCGTCATCAGGTCGACGTCATCCGCCATCGGCTTGCCCTGTGCGTGCACCTGCAGGATGTGGTTGCGGCCCATCATGTCCGGAGCTTCGACGGCGATCTGGCGGTCGAACCGGCCCGGTCGCAGCAACGCCGGGTCCAGGATGTCCGGGCGGTTGGTGGCGGCGATCAAAATGACGTTGGTCTTGACGTCGAAGCCGTCCATCTCCACCAGGAGTTGGTTCAGCGTCTGCTCGCGCTCGTCGTGCCCACCGCCCATACCGGCACCACGGTGGCGACCGACCGCGTCGATCTCGTCGACGAAGATGATGGCCGGGGCGTTCTCTTTGGCTTGCTCGAAGAGGTCGCGCACTCGAGAGGCACCGACACCGACGAACATTTCGACGAAGTCCGATCCCGAGATGGAGTAGAACGGCACGCCAGCCTCACCGGCGACGGCGCGGGCCAGCAGGGTCTTACCGGTCCCGGGAGGGCCGTAGAGCAGCACACCCTTGGGGATTTTGGCACCGACATCGAGGAACTTCTGCGGCTCGGCGAGGAACTCCTTAATCTCGAAGAGTTCTTCGACGGCCTCGTCCGCGCCGGCGACGTCGGCGAAGGTGACCTTCGGCGTATCAGGGGACGCCAACTTGGCCTTGGACTTGCCGAACTGCATGACCCCCCGGCCGCCACCCTGCATACGCATCATCAAAAACAAGAACAACCCGAGGATCAGGATCAACGGGATGAGCGTGAACAGCAGTGACACCAACCAGTTCTGCCGAGCCGGGTCATCGGTGAACCCATCAGCAGGCGGCGTGGTGTCTAGCGCGCTCACGAGCATCTCGCCGCGACTCTCCACGTAGTAGGCCTGCACCTTGGATGCGTCGGTGACGTCGTCATCGGAGAATGTCGAGCCACTCTTGAGGTCCAGATCGACACGATCCGGGGTGAGCGTGGCCGAGGCGACCTTGCCGTCGGAGATGAGTTTGAGGGCATCCGAAGTGTCGATGCGGCTGTACGCGCTCGGCGAAAACACGGCAAAGCCGAGGACGGCAAAGCCGATCACGAGGGCCACCCACAGCCACGGACTGCGTTGCTGCTTCTTTTTCTTGCTCATCAATGTTCGGAGCCGCTAGCCCCGCTCCTTCTGCTCGTGTGATGGGCTCAGTTGAGACACCAGGTCTGCACGCCTCAACGCGCAGCGAGGGACCAGTGTTCCAGACTGTGGCTACTGCGCTGACCTACGGGGGCCTCTGCACAGCGCGTATTGAAGTGGTGCGCGGTAGGAAGTAGGGGTGGGGAGGAACTCGCGCGTGATGACCGTCTATCGGTACATGTGCGGAGCGAGGATGCCGACTTCACGCAGGTTGCGGAACTTCTCGGCGAAATCCAAGCCGTATCCGACGACGAACTCGTTAGCGATCTCGAATCCGACGTATCGCACGTTGATCTCGACCTTGGCCGCCTCGGGCTTACGCAGCAGGGTGCAGATCTCGACCGACGCAGGGCTGCGCGATTGCAAGTTGGTGCGGATCCAACTGAGAGTCAGCCCCGAGTCGATGATGTCTTCGATGATCAGCACGTGCCGGTCGGTGATGTCGGTGTCGAGGTCCTTGAGGATGCGGACGACCCCGGAGGATTTGGTGCCCGAGCCGTAGGACGACACCGCCATCCAGTCCATCTCGGCCGAGCCGGGCAGCGCGCGCATGAGGTCGGCCATCACCACGACGGCACCCTTGAGCACCCCCACCAACAGCACGTTCTTGTCTTTGTAGTCCGCCCAGATTTCTTCGCCTAACTCACCGAGTCGAGCTTGGATCTGCTCCTGGGTAAGGAGCACCGTCTCAAGATCGGCGCCCATCTGCTCAGCGTCCACGTTGTCCTCCAGGTTTTGAGTGCTGCGTCAATGTCGCGCCAACACCGCAGTGTGTGTCTGAACAGTTAACTAGTCTTGCCAGGTTCGAGCCAGATACGTCCGTGGCTGCGGCGCATCTGGAGCCGACCGGGCAGGTCAATAGGGCCCTGCCCGCGCCACCGGGTAAGCACTTCGTCCATCGACTGAAGGTGCTCGGCGCGCAGCGATCCGGTAGGGCTTCCTGCCTTGTGCAGCATCCTGCGCAGCACCCGGGTGCGGATCGCCTCCGGGTGCCGGGCCAGCGCCTCGACCGCCCACGGCAACGGCCCCAACTCTTGGTATGCGGTCTCGCTGAGTTGATCCAGCGCGTCCGCATCGGATCGCAACAGCCGCGCCGAGCGACCCAGCGCAGCGGCGACTCCGGGCCCTAGGTCGCGGTCCAAACTCTGCACCAAGGAGCGTGCGCGGACCCGGGCGAACCGAGCATCGGCATTGTGCGGGTCACTCCATGGACGTAGACCGGCCTCACGGCACGCTTGTTCGGTGACCTCGCGTCCGATCCTCAAGAACGGCCGCACCAGCAGCACGTCGTCGTCTCGCTCCACAGCGGCCCGTCCCCTGGTCGCGGGCCGTCGGAGCGGGCGCGCGGTCGGCATACCTGATAGCGAACGTGGCCCTGACCCGCGAGCCAACCCGAGCAGCACCTGCTCTGCCTGATCGTTGAGCGTGTGGCCGAGCAGCACCACGGCCGCCCCCTGACGATGCGCTGCCGACCACAGCGCGGCATACCTGGCCGTCCGTGCGGCGTCCTCTAGTCCGGTGCTAGTAACCGGGACGTCGACCGTGACGACTTCGGTCGGCTGTAGATCGATCCCCCGGCATGCCGCCGCTGCTTCTTCGGCCACGAGCGCCGAGCCCGGTTGTAATTGGTGGTCGACGACGACCGCGCCTGCCTGCCCACCGAGTCGTGGCACCACAAACTGCGCGGCAAGAGCCAACGCCAGCGAGTCCGTTCCCCCGCTGCAGGCCACCACGACACGAGCCCCTGCTACATCGAACTCGTGAAGAGCGTCGCGCAGCGCCACACGCACGGCAGCAATAGCGGTAGGTGGGCCCGTCACGTGAGGCCCCCGCCCACGTCGACGGCGCGCGTTCTACTGATGAACTCGGGCGATCCAGGCGGCGGGGTCTGCGATCTCGGCGGCCTTGGGCAGCGTCTCCGGGCTGGCCCACACCTGGTTAAACCCTTCGGTGCCGACCTGATCCATCACCGCGCGCACAAAGACGGCTCCGTCGCGGTATTGCTTCATCTTGGCGTCCATCCCCAGCAGGCGACGCAGCATGATGTCGATCGGCCCCGCTCCTTGACGCCGCTGCGTGAACTTCGCGCGGATCTGCTCCACACTCGGGATCACTGCAGGCCCGACCTCGTCCATGATGACGTCGGCGTGGCCCTCCAACAGCGACATGACGGCAGTGATGTCGGCCAACTGAGCGCGCTGATCTTCGTTCGCCAGCAAGGACGTGATGTCGCTCTCACCCCGCAATACGGCGGGAAGCCCGCTGACCAACTGCGTGAGCCTGGAGCCCACTTCGTCGGCTTGGGGCACCAGCGACGTGCTCAACGACTGGGCGCTCTCCACAATGTGGTGACGCAGCCATGGCACCGCCGTGAACTGCACGCGGTGCGTCTCCTCGTGCATACACACCCAGAGCCTGAAGTCGTGGGCATCGACCTGGAGCTCGCGTTGCGCGGCCATGATGTTCGGCGCGACCAGCAGCAAACGCGGCGTGCCCTGGGGGGCCAAGTCGTATTGACCGAGGACCTTGGTGCTCACCCACGACAGAAGCCCGGCGACTTCGGCGCCGCTGACGACGCCGCCGATCCGTTGGCCCACCTGCGACGGTTCGGCTTTGGCCTTACGCGCTGCGGTGGTGCGAGCAACCATCTCGTCGATCACCGGCGACATCATGGCCTGCATCGAGACCGTGTTGGCGCGGATCCAGCCGGGCCGGTCCACCACCAAAGGGGTGGCGGCATCCTCGGGCGTGTGCATCTGCGAGGTATAGGCCACGGGCTCGACGGCAGCGGCGGCGGCCGCATGCAGCTGCGCGACGGAATCTTTGATCTCGATCCGGCTCGCTTTAGGCCCCGCCGGAACCATCCGGCTCGCGGAGGCGGCCGCAAACTCCCAGTCAACGACGTTGCTCCCCACCGTTGGTGGGGTTTCTGGCGCTGGCTCAGCCGCACCGCGGTTCATCTTTAAGAGTCGACCCATGGGCCCAACGTATCGGTGCTTGGTCTAACAGCCGCAGTCGGCCAAGGAGGAGACCAGCACGTCGATGGCCGCACGAGCCTCCACCGGGCCGGGGCCGTCTTCGACGTCGTTGGTGGTCAGGGCGAAGACCAACAATCGGCCATCCCGGGTGGTCAGGGTGCCCGCGAGTGAGGTCACCGAAGGCAGCGACCCGGTCTTCGCTCGCACCACCCCGAGCCCCGGGTTGGCAGCATCGGCTCCGAACCGGTCACGCATCGTGCCGTTGTATCCAGCGACTGGCAGTCCATCCAGAACGGACTGAAGCGAGGGGTATGCGCCGCTCGCGCCAGCGGCCAGCACGTCGGCCACCAAGCGCATCGGCAGCCTCGTTCCGTCGGAGAGCCCGGATGTGTCGGCGAGCGCGGCACCGTCGATGTCGAGCTTGTAGTAGTCGGTCATCGTGGCCACGACCCACTCGTTGACGGCCTTTTGCTTCGGGCTCACCCCTGCTGCCACTGCGCCCTGTCGAGACAGTTGCTCGACCATCGCGTTGTCGCTGGTGGCGAGCGCGAGCGCGAGCACATCGCGCAGCGGGGCCGACTCCACACGTCCCAGGGGGGTTTGGTCCTCCTGCTCTGCCGAGGGCTCGGACGCCGCTGTGATCTTGGTGGTCGACAGGGAGATTCCCTCGTCTGCGAGGGCTTGCTGGAACGTCTTCGCAGCCTGCCTGGTCGGGTTGGCCGGTGCCGGGGAGCCGGGCAGCGCCCGAGCGCTCTCCAGCGCGAGCATGGAGATGCGGCCGGTGTAGCCGTTGGTCAGCCAGAAGTCGGTCCAGCCTGGGGCTACGTCGCTGCCTTGTGCATACGACGTGTCGAGAAGAAGCCGGACGGGCTCGCTCACCCCGGCGGCTTCCAAAGCGGCGGCCGTTTGTTTGGCCAGGTCCCCCAGTCCGGCCCGTCCCACCACTGCCGTGGGGTCGCCGCGACCGGGAGCCAGCAGCTGGTCCCCTCCAGCGACCAGCACGATGTCGGTCGGCTTATCGCCGGTGACAACCGTGGTGGCGAAGATCTGCTCCGGTGTCAGCACCGACATAATCGCCGCCGCCGAGAGCACCTTGGTGATGGAGGCAGGGGTGAAGTCTTTGTCGGCTCGCAGGTCAACGAGATGCTCGCCGGTGAGCGCGTCTCGGATGGTGAGCCCGCGCCTTGATGAGGACCCCAGCGATGACGCGTCCCACCCGTCGCGGGCGACCTCTGCCACGGCCTCGGCGTCTGGGGCTTCGCCGCGTTGTGTGGGCTCCAGGACGAAGTCGACCGCGCTGGGCAGTTGGGGACGCACGGCATTCTGAGCAATGACCGGACTGAGGTCTTGCGCCGTGATCGATCCAGCCGTCATGACGACAGGCACTGCGGCCGGGCCGCTCAAGACCACGAAACTCACCGTCGCAGCGGCCACCCACCACTGCCGCACTCCCGACGCAGTCGCCATGCTCACTTCACCTCCGCGGTCTCGGTCCTGGTTCTTCGCCCAAGTCAGTGTCGCTTGACGGTATGCCAGATGTGGCATTCTTCCCTGATGGACTTTGACGTGACCATCGAAATCCCTATGGGCAGCCGCAACAAATACGAAGTCGACCACGCAACCGGTCGCATTCGCCTTGATCGGATGCTCTTCACCTCGACTCGTTACCCGGCTGACTACGGCTACATCGAGGAGACCTTGGGCGAGGATGACGACCCCCTGGACGCACTCGTGTTGCTCGACGAGCCGACTTGGCCAGGCTGCCTCGTTTCTGCCCGCCCGATCGGCGTCTTCCACATGCGCGACGAGGCAGGTGGCGACGACAAGATCATTTGTATGCCGGCCGGCGACCCGCGCAAGGACAAGATCGTCGACCTGGAGGATCTTGGCGAGCACACCGTCTTGGAGATCCAGCACTTCTTCGAGGTCTACAAGGCCTTGGAGCCCAACAAGTCGGTTGAAGCCTCCGCCTGGGGCGGTCGCGAAGAAGCCGAGCAGGTCTACCGTGAGTCTGTTGAGCGCGCGACCCGCGAAGGCGTGTCGACGCGCCGCTGGCCTGGCCCGCAGCACTAACTGTCGCAACACTGAGCCTCGAAGACCCGCAATGCCTTCGGGGTTCTTGTGCACAGGCGTGGGAACTATTTGAGAATGCGTGGAACCTCAGGCGTACTCTTGACATCAGAATGTCGATGCAGCGGGCCGCCGCTGTTGCCTTGACGACAACTCCCGAGGGGACACCATGAGCACATCAACCGCAATGCCCGATTATCTCGATCCTGACTCATCCGCCAAGCGCTCGAGGCTCCCGTGGATCCTGGTGATTGTCGGGCTGGTTGCCGCCGTCGTGATCGGCGGCGGTGCACTCGCCGTTCGGGCCATGATGGGAAGCGGGAGCGATCAGCCGTCGTCTGCGATGCCCAGCACCGTGGCGGCATACGCACAGATCGACATTGACCCCAGCGTCGGCCAAAAGGTCGCGGCTCTGCAGTTCTTTGACGGTCTCGACACCGAAGAGCTCGAAGAGATGCGCGACGGCAAGGGCCGCGAAGCCTTGTTCGGGTGGATCTCCGAAGAGGACAACGGCGCTTTGGGTGACATGAACTACGAAGAGGATGTTAAGCCGTGGCTCGGAGACCGCGCCGGTGTCGGCGTGCTGCCTGGTGCCACCGCCGATGATCTGGTCCCCGTCGTCGCCATTCAGGTGAAGGACGAAGCGGCAGCTACCTCCTTCCTGGATCGCCTGATGGCTCCCGAAGAAGGCTCGGATGAGGTCGACTACTTCTTCCGCGGCGACTACGTCGTCTTCTCGCAAACCTCTGATCTTGAGGGCGTCAAGATGGCGTTGGACGCTGGCACACTCGCTGACTCTGCCGAGTTCAGCGACGACATGGCGGCCATCGGCGACCAGGGCATCGTGTCCATGTGGGCCAATTTGCCCGCGTTCCAAGAGCTGAGCAACAGCATGAGCGAAGAGCTTGGCGCGACGATGTCGGAGTTTTCCGATGGCACCCCCTTTATCGATGGCGAGGCTAAGTTGGAGGGCCGGATGGCTGGCACGTTGCGCTTCGACAAAGAAGCCATTGAGTTATACGCCGCGGCATTCGACGCTGGCGGCGAAAAGATCGAGGGCGGCGACTCCGCGCACCTTATCTCCACGCTTCCTGCCGACACCACCACGGCCTTCTCCTTTGAGCACGGCGATCAGTACGTCGACCAGATCTGGACCCTGCTGAACGAGGCCTACCCCGACGATGTGGCCGAGGCGCAGCAGATGGCAGCCGACGAAGGCTTCGCTCTTCCCGATGACATCAAGACAATGCTCGGTAACTCCGCTGTCTTCTCGACCGGTGCCGACTTGGCCACCATTGACGAGACGTTGAACGGTGAGGGCGACAGCGCGGACATTCCGTCTATCGGCTACCAAGCCAGCACCGACAGTGCCGCAGCCGTTGCGCTCGTCGACAAGATCATGGCACTGGGCGGCGAGGAAGAACTGGCCGCTGAGGGCATTGACCTTCCCTACGGTGCCGAGGGTGACACGTTCATCATCACTAGCAACCAGAGCTACTACGACGCGCTGAAGAACGGTGGCGATTTGAGCTCCGACCGCGACTTCACCGTCGCGGTTCCCGATGCAGACGCTGCCGACGCTGCGGGATACATCAACCTTAACGCTTTCGAGCCCCTGTACCTCGAGGAGTTCGAGGCCGGGCAGGAGCGCGACATGGCCAAGACCATGGCCGCGATCGGTATGCGGACCACGTCGGACGACGAGGGTGGAGCGACGTTCTCGCTGCGCTTGGTCTTCGACGAAAAGGAGTAGTCGTCTTCGGCAACGTCGATAACGACAGAATTCACCTTGGCTAATCTGGGTGGTTGCGGCGCGGTGGTCACATGACCCCGCGCCGCACTGTCGTTGCCACTGCCTTTACGTTCCTGACGCGCCTGCCGCTGTCACGGTTCGCGAGTGGCGACCCCGAGGTCATGGCTCGCGCCACCCTTTTGTTTCCCGTAGTCGGGCTCGTTATCGGTTCGATAGTGGGACTGGTCTTCATCGGCGCAGAGGCGCTGATGCCCCTGCCCCTGGCGGTGCTTGCAACGCTGGTGGTCGGCATCCTGCTGACCGGCGGATTCCACGAAGACGGCCTTGCCGACGTAGCCGACAGCACGGGGGCTTTCGGTCGCGAAGCCAAACTGGAGATCATGCGCGACAGCCGCATCGGCACCTACGGGGCTCTAGCTCTCATCCTACTGATCGTTGCGCGACTGCTACTGCTGTCGGAGCTGGGTTGGAGCTCTTGGGGCGTCGTCCTGGGCGCTCTCATCGCAGCACATGCATTGGCTCGCTGGAGCAGCGTGGCGTTGATGGCGTGGCTGCCCTACGCGCGTGCCGAAGCGGCAAACAAGACGATCGCCCAGGGTGTCACCGCGTCGGGGGCGGTCATCGCTTCGGGCTTCGCGCTTGGGTCGGTGCTCATAGCCGCATTGATGGGTGGCCCGCTGCTCTTGGTGTCTGTTCCCGTGGCGATGGTTGCTGCTCTGCTGGCGGGATGGTGGTTCAAGAACTCCTTTGGCGGCATCACCGGTGACTGCCTTGGGGCTACCAACGTCGTCGTGGAGGTCGCGGTGCTGAGCTCGGTTGTGATCCTTTCGGCGCACGTCTAATGGTCACTGAAAGGTCACCCATGGCTGTCTCCCCCTTGTGGAGCTAGCCCGATCTATAGCTACACAGGCCCACGCTGGCCAGGTAGACAAGAGCGGCAATCCCTACATTGGTCATCCCGCCAGGGTTGCTGCGCGGGTGCGCGGCGATGACGTTGCTGAGGTCGTGGCGTGGTTGCACGACGTGGTTGGGACACTGAGGTCAGTTTGGACGACCTACGCGACCACTTTCCAGACCTCGTTGTCGATGCCGTCGATGCAATGAGCAAGAGGCCCGGGGAACCTCTCAAGGACTACTACGCCCGAGTTATGGCCCATCCTGTGGCGCGCACCGTGAAGTTGGCTGACATCGCCGACAACACCGACCCAAACCGTTTGGCCCTGCTCGACGAGCCCACCCGCGTACGCTTAACCGCAAAGTACGCGCAGGGTAGGCGGGTTCTCGGTGCCGCCTTGTAATACCGCTTCGGGCCACTGCGCTAGCGAGATCAAGGCCCAACTAGGAAACCAAGGAAGCCCCCCGAACCTTCTCGGAGGGCTTCTTTGTTGGTGTCTGGGCCGCCTACCGGAGTCGAACCGGTGACCTATTCATTACGAGTGAATCGCTCTACCGACTGAGCTAAGGCGGCTTGCACCCAAAGGTGCGGGGGAAGCGTAACTGACGGGCGGCATACGGTGCGAATCCGGTCCGTAGGCCGAGATAAGGCCCGCTTTTAGGATGCCTCGATCAGCACTGCTTCCCATCTTCGGGCGCGGTGCCCTCGAGGAGGTAGGTGTCGATTGCATCATCGATGCAGTCACTGCCTCGCCCGTATGCCGTGTGGCCTTCACCCTCGTAGGAGAGCAACACGCCGGAGTCCAACGTGTCAGCCAATTGCTCGGCCCATGCGTAAGGCGTGGCTGGGTCGCCGGTGGTGCCGACGACCAGGATCGGTGGAGCACCCGCTGCGGCATAACTGTCCAGCGTCTCAGTTGCTTGGACTGGCCATGACTCGCACGCGCTGTCGCCAGCCAGGTAGCGGCCAAAAGTCGGCGCAACGGCTTCGAACTCAGCAAGCGTCTCTTCGTCGCTCACGCCGTTGTCTTCACTGGGCCGATCGAGGCAGTTCACGGCGTAGATGGCTTGGTTTCCGTTGCCGCTGTAGGCCCCTTCGGCGTTACGATCAGCATAGATGTTGGCCAAGAACTGCAGCTGAGTGCCATCCCCGTCGAATGCTCGCTCCAGCGCATCCGTCAAGATGCCCCATGCGGTCTCGTCGTACATCGCCACAATGATGCCCAGCAGGGCCCAGCCCTCGCTTAGCTCGGTGACGGTGTCTCCGGTCACCGGGATCGGGTTTTCATCGACCTCGTTCAAGAAGTCGTTGATCCGCTTCATCCCGGCGTCCACGTCGCTACCCAGGGGGCAACCGCCCTGATCGACGCAGTCCTGCACGTAGGCGCGGGTGGCCCGCTCGAAGCCTTCCGCCTGCCCAAGCCCCAATTCCAAGCCGGTCAAGTTGGGGTCAATGGCACCGTCGAGCACCATACGGTCGACACGCTCGGGGAACAGCTGTGCATAGGTCGTGCCAATGAATGTCCCGTAGGACGCCCCAAGGTAGTCCAGCTTCGACTCTCCGAGTGCACTACGCAACACATCCATGTCACGCGCGACTTCGACGGTCGAGACGTGCCCTAGCAGGTCGGGCGCAGCAGCCTCGCAATCGTCGGCGAACTCTTGCCGAAGCGCTTCGGCTTCGGTCACTTCTTCCGGAGTGTCCGGCGTCGGGTCGAACCCGAGCCATTCGTCCATCTGCGCATCGTCGAAGCACGTGATGGGTGCCGACGAGGCCACGCCGCGCGGGTCAAACCCGACGACGTCGTACGCGTCGCCAACAGCCTCGGACACGATAAGACCGCCCAGACGGGCGTATTCAACTCCGGACGCGCCGGGGCCACCGGGATTGACAACCAGGCTGCCTTGGCGCTTGCCCTCATCCCCTGCAGGGACGCGCAACAGAGCGAGCTCGATGGAACCGTCTGTGGGGGCCGTGTAGTCAATCGGCACGGTCAGTCGGCCGCACTCCCCGCCGTCGCAGTCCTCCCAGGCAATCTCTTGACCGTAGAACTCCTCCAGCCCCGCAGGCACCCCATCGCTGGCCTGCGGTCCCCCACTACTCGTTGAGCCCGAGTCTGCTGGGGGTTGATCGGGCACAGAGGTGGATGGAGCGCTGTCACACGCCGACAGCGCCAGCAGACCCGTCAGTGCGGCGACACCGCCAACGCGCCTGCGCATCGAGCCCCGACCTCGTCCGACCCCACGTGTGCCCACTTAGCCATCCTTTAGTCGTGTCATGACCGAGCGCCCATTGGAGCACGCGGCAACGTCAATGCAATCATCATTGCCTCGATCACCAGCAACGGCGCTCCGTTAGCGGTGAGCCGTGCCCTCGCCAGCGAGATCGACTCCAAGGCGGCAAGCAGTTCTTCGGGGCTCATCGCCCGCGCCACCGACCGCACGAGGTCTAGCTCGCTGGCGTTGATGGCCTCCACCGAGGCGCCCGTGCCCAAGACCAGCGCGTCTCGGTAGACCGACGACAGGTCGGTCAACGCCGAATCGATCGCGTCGTGTTGACGCCGCCGGGCGACGCGCTTTTGGTCGTCGTCGAGTTGTTTGAGGTGCGCTCGCACGGCCGGAGGCTGGGTGCGCGCCGCCGGGTCAGCCCCGAGTTGGCGCAGCAACTCGGCACGGGCATTGGCGGCATCGTCACCGGAGACCGATTGGGCCGAGGCTTGCGCTTCGTCAACCACAATGCGGGCGGCTTCCAACGCGGCGCCGAGGCTCGTCAACGACACGGGTATGCCGGTGTAGCGGCGACGGCGGCCCCGTGCGGCTTCGTCGGTGGCGAGGCGTTTGGCCACCCCCACGTGGCTTTGGGCGGCTCGTGCAGCGTAGTGGGCCATCGACGGCTCGATGCCGTCGCGGCTGATCAGCAACTGGGCGACCGCTTCCACCGGGGGCGTGCCGAGGCGCAGGTGACGGCACCTGCTGCGCACGGTCACGATGAGGTCGGCGAGCGTCGGAGCGCACAGCAGCCATACGGTGCGTGGCGGCGGCTCCTCGAGCGCTTTGAGCAGCGCATCGGCGGCTTGCTCGTTGAGCCGGTCGGCGTCCTCGATGATGAAGACCCGCCAGCGCCCGGACACCGGGCGCGAGGCCCCAGCGAGGGCCAACTCTCGGGCCTGGTCGACGCGGATGAAGGTCTCGTTGGTGGCGACGATCCGCACGTCGGGGTGGCTGCCGATCATGGTGGTGTGGCAGGCCGAGCAGACCCCACAGCCGGGGTTGCCGACGCGCTCACACTGCAGAGCCGCAGCGAAGGCTCGCGCCGCGATGGATCTGCCCGAGCCGGGTGGCCCGGTCAAGAGCCACGAGTGGGTCATCGCGTCAGGGCGCGTGGCCGCCGTCCGCAGCGCCTCGACCACCCGGCCCTGGCCGACGAGTTGATCGAAGACGCTCACGGGCTCATCCCCCGCGCGGTATCCGGGAGCATTGTCGTCACGCCAGTCAGCACGGTGACGGCGCTTGCGACCTTGGCGTGCAGTTCGTGTTGGTCGCGGGAGGCATCGAGCACCAGATAACGCTCGGGCGCCTGCTCCGCGAGGTCGAGAAACCCCTGACGGACCGCTGCGTGGAAGGTATCGCCTTCAGACTCCAGTCGGTCGTGCATCGCGCCTCGGCGTGTTCGCCCCTGGGCGGGGTCCACGTCGAGTAGCACCGTGAGGTCGGGCAGCAAACCTCTGGAGGCCCACAGCGAGAGGTCCCGGATCTGATCGCGGTCCAACGCTCGCGCCACGCCTTGGTAGGCGATGGATGAGTCCATGAATCGGTCGCTGAGCACGATGGCTCCCCGTTCGAGTGCGGGACGGATCACCGTGGCGACATGGTGTGCGCGGTCGGCGGCAAAGAGCAAGGCCTCGGCGCGGGCATCAATGTGCTCACCGTGAAGCACGACAGCGCGGATCGAGGCGCCGACCTGCGTGCCTCCCGGCTCTCGGCTGACCACGACGTCCCGGCCGGCCGTAGTCAGGACATTTGCGAGCAGGCGAATCTGGGTGGACTTGCCCGCCCCGTCGCCGCCTTCAAAAGCGACGAACGTGCCGACATACTCATGCCCCCGATGCGGTGGGGCAGGGATCGGGGGCATGAAGGCCAGCGTAGGTGAGCACGCTGACAGCGCGGCCGCTTCGTCCACACGTAGGTTGAACTCAGGCCTCCTGGCGCGCCGAGTTGGCGACGATCGCGTCGTGCACAAACTGTGCCAGTCCCGGCGTGTGGTCCTCGTACATCTTGGTGAATCGCGGGTCCTCGACGTACATCTGCGCCAGGTTGGTGTGCATCTGCGGTGAGCAGTCGTAGAACCACTCGCTGATGTGCAGGCGGGTCCGCTCGGCCACATCCATCGCCGCGACGTCACTCGCCGGGACATCTGAGGTCAGCAGCGCGGCATACGCATCGTTGACCTCGTCCATCTCGGTCTTGACCTGCTGCCACTGCTCTTGGGTGTAACTCTTCTGGCGCTGTTGCGATTGCGCCCACATGTCACTACCGCCCCAGCGCTCTTCGGCTTCGGCGGCGTATTCGTCACTGAACGCGTCCCCGAAGAGTTCGCGTTGCTCGTCCTTGCTGATCTGATATCCGTTCACTTCTGCCTCCATAGCTCGATCCAGTGCCTCGGCCAGCGAACTGAGCTCGCCGAGCTTGTCGTTGACCGCCGCACGTTGGCGTTGCAGATGCCCGAGCACGTCGCGCTCGTCAGCCAGCAGAGCTTTCACGTCGTCGAGGCTGAAGCCAAGACGGCGATAGAGCACGATCTGGCGAAGGCGCATCAGGTCCGACTCTGTGTAGAGCCGGTAGCCTGCGGCGCTGCGCTCGCCGGGATGGAGCAGGGCGACCTCGTCGTAGTGGTGCAGGGTGCGCACCGTCACGCCGAAATCGTCCGCAACCTGTCCCACTGTGCGCATCTGCATACGTCGATCTGTCATTGCCTCTGTGTGGTTGGCGGTCATACGAGCACTGTGAGCGCTCACGCCGCGTGAGGGTCAAGCCTGAAGCGCCTTGACCTCGGAACGCAGGTTCTTTATGGTCTGGTCCAAGTCGTTAGCCACATCCGCGGCTTTCTTGAGCTCTTCGCATATGTGGGCGGGCATGTCGCGGTCGTACTTGTAGTAGATCTTGTGCTCGAGACTGGCCCAGAAGTCCATCGCAACGGTGCGAATCTGCAACTCGACCGGCACGTCTTCGACCCGATCGGACATAAAGACCGGCACCGAGACGATCAAGTGCAAGCTCTTGTATCCGTTGGGCTTGGGGTTGGCGACGTAATCCTTGACCTCCAACGTCATGACGTCCCGCTGCCGGGTCAACATGTCGGCCAGGAGATGAATGTCAGAAATGAACGAGCAGGTGATGCGGATGCCGGCAATGTCGAAGATGTTGGCGCGAATAGCCGCAAAATCATGTTCCACCCACGCAGTTCGACTTTGGCCATGATCGACTCTGGGGATTTCATCCGCGAGCTGACGTGCTCGATCGGTGAATACTCGTGCACCACTTCGAACTCGTCTTTGAGGATTTTAACCTTGGTCAACAACTCGGCGAGCGCACCTCGGTAGCCCATCAAGAACCGCTCCAGGGCCTTGCGAGCCGCCACCGACCTCGCGACATCCTCCGCGCTGGGCGCAGGGACGAGTTTGCTCTGCCCTGCGAGGGCCACCAAATGGAGGTCGAGATAGTTGGTCATGCCAACGTTCCTTGGCCTCGCAACGACTCGAAGATCAACGAACTCTCGGCGTGCAGCACCCCCGGCCTGCTGGTGAGGTGATCGAGCACGAAGTCCCGCAGGGCGTCTGCGGATTCTGCGGCGACCAGTACGACGTAGTCGTTGGCACCCGCCACGTGATAGGCCGCCGTCACGCCCGGCAGTTGCGGGACTTCGTCACGGAATTGCTCGAAGTGGCTGCGCCGGTGACCACCAAATCGCACCGCGATCATCGCCTGCACGGGGCGCCCGACGGCGTGGGGATCGATGTCGGCGTGAATTCCCCGAATCACGCCACGCTCACGCAGCGAACGCACGCGCACCAGGCAGGTGGACTCCGCAATGCCAGCCTCGCGGGCCAGCGTGGCGTTGGAGGCGCGTCCATCGCGTTCCAGCAGCGCGATCAACGTGCGGTCAGTCGCATCGAGGATTTGGGCTTCCGCGCGGGGTGCCTGTTTCGCCATGCCGGTCAGCGTATAGCCCTTCTGTCGAAGAATCTGCGACAACAAAACCGTTATCAACCAACCTAGCGTCAGTCATATCTGCGTTCTGACGCAGCGTAAGCCGTAGATTCTGAGTTGCCTTGCGTTTGGGCCGCATTATTCGCATGATTAGGCCATGCAAACTCATCATTCTTCATTCGACACCAGGGCCGTTCACGGCGCTCGCGAGGATCTCGCCGGTCTGGGCCTGCACGTGCCCTCGATCGACCTGTCCAGCACTAACCCGGTCGCCGACGTCGAAACTGGTGGAGCGGCATACGAACATCTGGCCACGGGCGGGTCCTTGCAGCCGGGGCAGAGCGCCATCTATCAGCGACTGTGGAACCCGACGGTTGCTCGATTTGAGCGTGCACTGGCCGATCTCGAAGGCGCGGACCAGGGCGTGGCCTTTGCGTCCGGCATGGCCGCGTTGTCAGCGACCTTGCTGGCCTGCGTCGCGGCGGACACGCCGCACATCGTGGCGGTGCGCCCGCTCTACGGGGGTAGCGATCACATCTTGGCCACCGGTTTGCTCGGGACATCCGTGACGTATGCCGCGGCGCACGAAGTCGCCGACGTCATCACCGAGGACACGGGGCTGGTCATCGTCGAGACCCCGGCCAACCCGTCCCTAGACCTCGTGGACATTTCCGCCGTCGTTGCGGCCTCGGGCGACGTGCCGGTGCTGGTCGACAACACCTTTGCCACCCCGGTGCTTCAGCAACCCATCGCGCACGGCGCGCGCATCGTGCTGCACTCGGCCACCAAGTTCATCGGCGGTCATGGCGATCTGCTGGCTGGCGTCATCGCCACGGACGAGGAATGGGCCGCACGCATTCGTAGTGTGCGGGCGCTCACCGGAGGGATTCTTTATCCGATGGCCGCGTATCAGGCGCACCGAGGGCTGCAGACGCTGCCGGTGCGGGTGCGAGCCCAACAGGCCACCGCCGGTGTTGTCGCCACCTGGCTGAGCAGCCACGCGGCGGTCCGCGCGGTGCACTATCCGGGGGGTGCCAGGGTCAGATCCACGCGGTCTCGTCGGCACGCAAATGTCGGGCCCGGGAGCCGTGTTGGCCTTCGAGGTCGCGTCGTTCGAGCAGGCCATCGTGGTGGCGCAGTCGTGCGCCCTCATCGGCCACGCTGTGTCTCTTGGCGGGGTCGACACCTTGATCCAGCATCCGTCGTCGTTGACGCACCGCCCGGTGGACGGACCAGCGCGCCCCGCCGAGTCCCTGCTGCGTCTAGCGGTCGGGCTCGAAGATGCCCGCGACCTGATTAACGACCTCGACCAAGCCCTCGACGCAGCAATCTGCGCGCAGAGACCACGATCAGCAGAGCAGTCAACCCGCGCTCAACTCGTCGGCTGATCTCGATCGCCCGCGTCACGTCCGCAGCGGTCGGCCGGGGTCCATCACCGAGGCGAGGGCGATCCTCACGCAGCGGCCCGTAATGCAGAGGGCCGCCCAACTCGCGGCCCAGCGCAGCGGCCATAGCGGTCTCGGCAACGCCAGCGTTCGGCGACGGATGGGCGCCCGCGTCGCGGGCTGCCAACCTCGCGACGGCCGAGGCCCTGTTCGGCTGCACCACGGCAACCAGCACCGCGAAGATCCGGGCTGGCACGTAGTTGGCCACGTCGTCGATGACCGCAGCTGCGGTGCCGAATCGTCCGTACCGAGCACCGCGATGGCCCACCATCGCGTCCATCGTGTTGATAGCGCGGTAGGCGCAGGCCCCTGGCGCCCCGAGCAGCACGCCCCAGAACACGGGGGCGACGACGGCATCGACCGAGTTCTCGGCGACAGACTCGATGACGGCCGCGCAAATCTCGCTGGTCGCCAGCTCGCTGGGATCGCGCCCGACCAGCGACGGTAATGCCGTGCGGGCTCCGGGCAGGTCGTCGGCGAGGACGAAGGTTTCAATCTGCGCGGCAACGGAGCGCAACTCCCGACCGGCCACGCAGACCGCGGTCGCGACGGCCGTTGCTGCGGCGATCGAGCCGAGGAGTCGCCCAGTCGCGGCACCCAAACCCACCCCAAACAGTGCGTACGCCGTCCCCCGAGCCCGCGTGTCGGCATACGTGCGGTGTTCGAACGCGGTCATTGCCGTGCCGAACCAAGCCACCGGGTGCCACGCGGTGGGCGGCTCACCGAACTGTCGGTCGAGCAACAACCCCACGGAGACGGCGAGCGCCCGGGTGGCGATGCTCATCGGCCCAATTCCAGCGTCCGGCCCGCCACGATGAGGACGGCGCGGTCGGCGATGCGGGCGACCTGTTGGTTGAGAGTGCCCACGGCGTCGACGTACATCCGGCCCAGCGGCGTCGGCGGATGCACGGCCAGGCCCACCTCTTCGCTGACCAAGACCGTGGGCGAGGTGCGCGACTGCAGGGCACTAAGTAGCGCAGGCGTGTCGGTCACGAAGTCGTGGTGGCGCACCAGCCAGGAGCCCAGCGAATCCACCAACACCACCTCCGGAGCGTCCCGCAACTCGCGAAGCAGGTCGCCGGGATGGGGGCACTCGGCGCTGATCCAGTGGGCCGGTCGACGCTCTTGGTGGGCGCTGATCCGGGCGACATAGTCGGCGTCAATGGGATCGACTTCGGCGGTGGCAATGTAGCGAACGCCAAGCCCGTGCGAAGTCGCCAGGGTGGCCACCAGGGCTTCGGCGTGGGCTGACTTGCCGGACCGGGTGCCGCCGAGGATGAGGGCGATCATGTCCATCCCTGCCCTTCTCCGGGGGCGCTCGCGGTGGCCCCGAGCGTGCGGAGTGCATCGATATCGACGTACTTCTCGACCCAATCGGCGAGGTGCTCTAGATGGTCTTCGAGGGCCGCGGCGTACGGCCGGGTAGCGGGAGTGAAGGTGCGGCTCCGGGTGGCGGCGACGTCGGCCAGGACCGCGTGCCGGAAGGCGTCGCCATCCAAAACTCCGTGCAGGCTGGTGCCACACACGCTGCCGTCAGCGCTTCGCGCGCCTTCGGGGCTCCCGTCCAGTTCGAGCCACGGACGAGCGGCTCCGCGAGGTCGACCCCACCTGATCTGGTAGCCCTCCACCGCCGTCTCTCCGACGTGACCACTGGCCCGCGACACCACTTTGGGTGTCTCGAACGTGGTCTCGACGTCGAGCAGGCCGAGCCCGGTGACGGTTCCCTCGCGCGATTCGACGTCGTCGTGGATGCGTTGGCCCAACATTTGGTAGCCGGCGCACAACCCGACCACCCGCGCCTGCGTATGCCGGATTGCCTCGTCGAGCCCGCGCACGCGCAGCCACTGGAGATCGTTCACCGTGGCGCGGCTTCCGGGCAGGATGACGAGGTCGGCGTCACTGAGATCGCCGGGGCTCGTGGCCCACCGCAGGTCGACGTCGGGCTCCATGACCAGCGGGTCGAAGTCGGACGGGTTGGACAGGTGCGGCAGCCGGATCACCGCCACCCGCACGGGGGCGCTTGCGTCGCCGTGGCTTTGCGGCTTGGTGCCAATGTCGAGCGAGTCCTCGACGCCGAGCATGGGGTGGTCGCCCAGGTGTGGCAGGACACCCAAGACGGGCACGCCCGTGCGTCGCTCGAGGTCTGCGATGCCGCTGTCCAGCAGCGACACGTCCCCGCGGAACTGGTTGAACACGATGCCGCCCACCTGTGCCCGCAGGTGCGGCGGCAGGAGGTCGACGGTCCCGTGGGCGGTGGCGAAGGCACCGCCCCGGTCGATGTCCACCACCAATAGAGCAGGTATGCCTGCCGCTGCGGCGAGGGGCAGATTGACCAGATCGCGATCGAGCAGGTTGGTCTCTGCCGCACCCCCAGCGCCCTCGGCGATCAGCCAATCGTGGTCGCGGCGCAGCCCGTTCAGCGCGTCGAGCACGACAGGTTTCAGGTCTTGGGCGGTCTGTGCGTAGCTGCGGGCGTCGGTGCTGCCGACCTCGTCGCCGAGCACGACAACATGGCTGGAAGCGGCCTTGGTGGGCTTAAGCAGGATCGGGTTCATCCGCCGGTCGGTGTCGACCTTCGCTGCCAAAGCCTGCATCGCTTGGGCGCGTCCGATCTCGCCACCGTCCGGGGTGACGGCTGAGTGATTCGACATGTTCTGCGCCTTAAACGGCACAACGTCGAGCCCCGCGCGCACCCAGGAGCGGCACAGCGCTGCGGTCACGGTGGATTTGCCAGCGCCGCTGTTGCCACCGACGACCAGCAAGGCCCCCCTCGTCCGTGTTTCATGCCCGCGCTCGTTCACCATGGCTCCGTTTCGTCGACACTGCGCTGTGGCGCGATGGCAGCATACGTTGCACTGCCTTGGATCCCTTCGAGATATTCGTATGCCTATTTTGTTAAGCATTCAACTATTAGCGCTTATTAACCTCACGCATATACATTCATAGAGTCCCTGGGCAGCGACGACGATTCCGCCTCACTGCCTACCGCGATGGGAATTCCTGTGAATATTGAATTTGCTACGCCTCTAGGTAACGCCGTTGCCGCAGTAGTGATCTCGGGGTCCTTGCCTGCCTCAGCGCCCCTGGCGACTTACGGGCACTGTGATGGTGCGCGCACCATCGACGACGTACACCCGAATGTGTGCAACCTCCCAAGATCATTCGATCTATACAACCCCCTCTCCGCCGATTATCGAGACGCCGAGGAGATTCCTTCGGGCACCCAAGATCTTTACGCATTCGCTCCGGGCAGTGGCCTCGGCAACGTCGTCGCGATACCTCACGAGACTGGCACCGACACGACTCCGCAGACCCGCAGCCGCATCGCCGGACCTGTGGCCCTTGCCGCGATCGGTGCACTCCTCGTCGGCGGAGGGCTGGTCATCCTCAGCCGCCGTCTACCAAAAGACACGGAAGGCGAGCGTCTCGACCGGACGGAGGGAACCCAGGGAGATGCCACCGGCGAGCCCCGACCGTAGAGTTGCCAGGTGCTGAGCCAACGACCGAACGTGCTCGTGCTCGGGGGAACGTCCGAGGCCCGCGCGTTGGCTCAGGCCCTCGTGGGCCAGGGGTTGGACATCGAGTCATCACTGGCTGGAAGAGTGAGCTCACCCCGGCTTCCCGTGGGGCGCGTGCGTATCGGTGGGTTCGGTGGCGCCTCTGGGTTGGCTACGTACCTGCGCGAGCAGCGCATCACCCACCTTGTGGACGTCACCCACCCGTTCGCTGCCCAGATGTCGGCCAATGCCCTCGCCGCCGTGGGCCTCGTCGATGGCGTGGAGTTGATGCGTTTGGTCCGGCCAGGATGGGGCGGTCATCGCGATGCAGGAGCGTGGCATTGGGTGGGCGACCTGGCTGCCGGGCGCGAGGCCGTCGAGCGGCTCGGTCGCCGACCTTTCGTAACCACCGGTCGCCAAAGCGTGCCCTTCTACGAGGGTTTACGCGCCGACCACGTGTTGCTTCGGGTCGTCGACCCGATGGACCCACCAGGACCGCAGTGGTCGGTGGTGCACGACAGGGGGCCGTATGCACCTTCGTCCGAGATCGCTCTGATGCGCGAGCACGGCGTGGACGTGCTGGTGACGAAGGACTCGGGCGGCGCCTACACCAGCGCCAAGCTCGACGCAGCTGCCGAACTTGGGATTCCGGTGGTGATCGTTTCTCGGCCCGAACCCAACACCTCCGCAGCCAGCGCGGCGGCCCAGGCTGACGGAATACCTGAGGTGTTGCGCTGGTTGTCCGGCTAGTTCCGGCCAACCCCGCTTACCTTTCCTGCCTCCGTGCCACTCATCCCGTCGCGCGCGACAGGACAAGTGCCTCTCTCCAACCACTAGTGCCTCGCGTGATGCGTCGCGCCGGTCTCGCGGGTGACCTAGCGGCGGCTGAGTCCCAAGGCGAATCGGACCACCAGGCCGGCCATCAGCGCCCAGAACGCCGCGCCCACCCCGGCCACCGCGATGCCTGACGCGGCGGTCGCGAAGACCACGACCGCCGGCAGGCGTTCCTCGGGGTCGGCGAGAGCAGCCTGCAACGCTGAGGCCAAAGTGCCGAGCAACGCTAACCCGGCCACGGCCGCGATCACGCCCGCCGGGGCCAGCAACACCAGCGCGCCAAAGGCTGAGGCCCCGATCCCGAGGACGACGACCACAACCCCCGAGGTCACGCTCGCGACCCAGCGCCTCGAACGGTCCTCCCCCGCCTCGGACCCAGCCGCGAGCGCAGCCGTGATGGCCGCCAAGTTGATGGTGTACCCACCGGCGCTTGCCCCGACCAGGGTGCCTGCGCCGGTGACCAGCATCGATCGACGCCACGGGACGGTGTAGCCAAGGCCCTTCATGACCGCCACCCCGGGCACGTTCTGAGAGGCCATCGTGACCAGATAGAGCGGCACCGCGATCCCTACAATTCCGGCCAGCGTGAACTCCGGGGCGGTGATCACGACCCGTGGCACCAGCGCGCCGGGATCACGACCTTCCCCAGACGCCGCGACGTGCCCGCCGATCACGGTGGCGGCAGCCACAAACGCCAACGGCGAGGACCGGCGCGGGGCAAACCGCATCGCCAGCAGCCACACGCCGACCACTGGCGCAACCTCCAGCGGATTCACCGCGAGCCCAGTGATCGGCCCTAAGCACAGTTGAAGCAGCACTCCAGCGAGCATGGCCTGGGCAACCGACGCTGGTATGCGGGCAATCAGGGCCCCGAGGGCAGGCACCAACCCGGTCAGCACCACGATGAAGACGCCAGCCACGAAAAAGGCGCCCACTGCGGCTGGCCAGCCCCCCTCAACCATCCCGGTCGAGGCCAGGAGCGCTGCCCCAGGCGTCGACCAAGCGACGGTGATCGGCGTACGGGTCCACGCAGACAAGAAGATGCTGCTTAGGCCCATGGTGATGCTGACCGCGAGCAACCCACTAGAAGCTTGATCCGGGCTAGCCCCGACGGCGGTGAGCCCGGCGAGGACGATCACGAACGAACTCGTGAACCCGACCAGGCCTGTGACCACTCCGGCAGAGATGGGACTCATCACGTCACTGCGCTCTGCTACCCCCGTCACGCGGTGACCTTACAACCTCGGCTTGCCCCCGGAGCCTCCACCTTCAGTGATGCGTACGCCTAGTAGGTGTGGGCACGAGCATCACCGTTCACCGTCGCCGCGACCATGAGTCATGACGTCGAGCGGCTCGTCACGCTGGCCCGGTGGGACTGGCCGCTGGAGCACATCACCGCGCACATCGAGACGATCATGTCGGGCAGCATCGAGGAGCTCGTGGCCGTGGCCCCACCACGTCCTAGCGACTTTCGGAACCTCCGCGTGCTTCCCTGGGTAAGATGCTGCATGACGAACTTTGCGCGAGGCACCTTTGAAGTGGAGATGACCCCCGGTAAAGCAGAACTCGACGGCTCAATAGGTCGGTTCGACTTCAGCAAGACCTTTCGTGGAGATTTTGCAGGAGTTGGCGTGGGCCTGATGCTATCGGGCGGAGACCCGCCGAGTGGGTCGGCTGGGTATGTAGCGATGGAGACCGTCCAAGGCCGTCTCGAGGGACGAGAAGGAGGCTTCGCACTTCAACAGTTCGGCACGCTGCGCGACGGCTCGCAGACCATGCAATACAAGGTGGTGCCTGGATCCGGCAGCGGCGACCTGAAAGGCATGACCGGGAACCTCCACCTCAGGGTTGATGGCGACGGCACCCACCATTACGACCTTGAATACCAGGTCTGAACGCCGCCTGTGAGCACCGATGTCGGCCAGCCGGACAAGGTGAAGATCCTGCGGGACAACGACCCTCGGTGCGATGCCCTGAAGGACGCGGGTTGGCGCATCGTTTCCACGTCATGGGGAGGTCGTCTGCAGCTCCGCGAAGACGACATTCCTCGGCTGGGAGGCTCGTCGAACGAGCAGAAGGGCTCGGGTATCAGGTTGTAGAACTGACGCCGGGTGTCGCCGAGGCGGTGCCTGATCTGGAGAGCCTGACCCACCCGGATTACCCGCAAGGGAGGCCAGCGACGGTGCACCCCGCCACCCACCATGGGTCCGATTTCATCGAGACCGACTTCACTCAGTGCACCCCCATCTTCGGCGCATCGGACTGGCCGCGAGCTTGAAGGCAGCCCCAGTTTTGGCTCACGCTCACGCTGGGTGGCGTGCCTTCGCAACCGGCGGTGCGGACATCAACAAGGCAAGTGCGGCCATGAGTACCGCAGTCGGCTATCGGGTCACCGAGGTCTGGCATACGTACGCACGGGCAAACTAGGCAGTTAGCTCGCGGTTACCTGCTGGACGAGCGCGTCGACCACGGGGCCGATGACGGTGACGGCCGGCGCGCTGATCCCCGCTTCGGCGGCGATGTCCACGATGGATTCGATGGTGCCAGTCGCGCTGCGCTGACTCGGCATACCGGCGTCGGCCACGGACATCGCGGGTGTATGTGGATCCATCCCGTGCTCCTGCAACGTTGCGCTGATCTCGTCGAGGGCGGCCACTCCCATCAGGATGACGATGGTCAGGTTGAGCGTCGCGAGCCCCGCCCAGTTGACCTCGCAGCGAGGGTCGCTTGGGGTGACGTGACCCGAGACCACGACGTACCCCTGGCTGAGCTGTCGGTGGGTGACGGGCACGCCCGCCAAAGCTGGCGCGGCAATGGAGGAGGTCACGCCGGGAATGACCGTGACGGGCAGGCCCGCCTCGACACACGAGTTCCACTCTTCGCCCCCGCGACCAAAGACGAACGAGTCGCCGCCCTTGAGCCGCACGACGTATCGACCTGCCAGCCCGTGTTCGACCAGCATCGCGTTGATCTGCTCCTGCGGGGTGAAGTCGCCGCGTGGGATTTTGCCGACGTGAATGATCTCGGCATCCGGCCGCGCCTGGGTCAGCAAACCCAGCGGCGCAAGGCGGTCGCAGACCAACACGTCAGCGGCGCGGATCGCTTCGAGTCCGTCGATGGTCATCAAGCCTGGTGCGCCGAGGCCCCCGCCCAGAAGGACCACGTGACCGCCGGTCTGTGATGTGCTCGCCTCTTGCGCGGCGTGCGAGCCGCTCGGGTCACGCACCACCACGTCGTATTCCGACAGGTCGGGGTCAGCGTCCATCGACACCAAGCCGCGAGAGAGCAGATCAGCCACCCGGGGGTCGTTCATGAGTGAAGCGGCGGTGCCACTTGGGGCCTCACTGGCGGTCGGGCCGGAGTCCGCGAGGGTGACGGTGGCCCCCTGGTCGAGCAACGAATGCACGGTCTCGCTGACCGCCGGCCCACCGTGGGTGATCAGGACGTGCGCGGCCCGCACCGGCAAAACAAGGCTCATGCGCTGCGCTCCAACGACGTGATCGACGAGCCGCTCGGAGCGCCGGAAGCCGAGGCGTCACGTACGTCGATGATCCGCTCGATCTGCTCCAACAATGAATCCACCAGGTCGTTCGGGCGGGCCGCAATACGCACCCACGTCTCGTCCAACCCTGGGAAGGTATCGCACCGGCGGACGGCAAACCCGGCTTCGCGCAAGGACTCGTGCACACCAGCCCCGAGTTGCACCAGCGCAAACGGTGCCGCCCCGACGACCGGGGCTAAGCCGAGACGACGCAGGCCCGCCGCCAGGTGCTCGCGCCATAGCCCCAGTTGCGCCGCGCCTAAGTCAGACTCGGCAACGGCCTCCGATGTTGCGGTGGCGACCATCACGGCAGCGGCGAGCGACGACACCGACCACGGCGACTGGAACGCTTCCAACTGGGCGATCAAGACGGGGTCGCCGACGGCATACCCCGCTCGAAGCCCGGCCAGGCCCCACGTTTTGGTGAGCGAGCGGACGACCAGCAGGCCCTCCATCTCGACATCGATGATCGACTCGGGCTCCCCCGGCACGGCGTCGATGAACGCCTCATCGACGATGAGTGCGCGACCCGGTCGACGAAGGGCGGTCAGGGATTCGCGGGTGTGCAGCACTCCAGTGGGGTTCGTTGGGTTGCCGACCATCACGAGATCGGCCGCCGCGGAGACGATAGTGGGATCGAGGGCGAAGTCGTCATCGGCGCGCAGTAGGTGGCGCTCGGGCAGGCGGCCCAGACGGCGCAGCGCGGCCTCAGGCTCGGTGAACTGGGGGTGCACCACGAGCGGGTGGCGACCGTTGATGGCTTGGGCGATGAGGGTGAACGCCTCAGCGCCGCCGCTGGTCGGCAGCACCATGTCAGGGCTGACGCCGTGTCGGGCCGCAATCGCTGCGCGGGCAGCGGTCGGATCTGGGTAGGCACCGAGGTCCCCAATGCTGCCGCAGATGACGTCAGCCAGCCACTGCGGAGGCTTCGGGAGACGCACATTGACGGCGAAGTCGACCAGCCCAGGGCCGACTTCGCGGTCGCCGTGGTGGTCGAGGTCGATGCCGGTGGACGCCCTTGTGATCGCAGGCGTGGTCACCGCCGCTGCTCCCGCGCGGGCCTCGCTCAGTCGCGGCGTCGTTTCTGGGGCCGCTACCCGCTGGCCGGGGTGGAAGGCGCGAGCAGCCGCAGCAAAGTTAGCGGCCAGGTGCGGGTTCCCCGCCCAGTGCACATGCAGGTATGCCGCGTGCAGGGTTGGCGTGCCAGTGCCCGCCGGGTCGAGGGCGAAACCGTCGGGCCGCGTCTCGCCGGAAGCGTCGAGCATCTGCCAGGCCGGGGAGGCTGCGGCGGCCGGGTCGGTGCGGGTGCGGTGGAATTCGTGGCCGCGCACGGCGGTGCCTGCCGGGCCGAGCAGCGAGTCGACGGCGAGGTGGGCTTCGCGGTAGCCCAGGGTCAGGCGGGGGTGCATGTCGGCGTTGGCTCCGACGGCGCCGACCATCGACTGGCCTTCGACGACGTCGCAGAGGTAGAGCAGGCCAGCGCATTCGGCGACGGTCGGCAGGCCGGACCCTATGGCATCGCGGATATCGCGACGTAGCGATTCGTTGCCGCTCAGTGCGGCGGCGTGGACTTCGGGGAATCCCCCGCCGAGGTACAGGCCGGCCACTCCGGACGGAAGGCCGGCGTCGGTGGCGGGGTCGAACGTGACCGCGTCGCACCCGGCGGCGCGGAGAAGCTCTTCAGTTTCGGCATACCGGAAGGTGAAGGCCCGTCCCCCGGCGATCGCGACGACCGGCTTCGGTCCATCGGCGACCGCGCCAACGCCGAGAGCGACGCCCGGCTGCCACGGCGTGACGTCCAGCTCGGGAGCCGAACGAGCCAGAGCCAACACGGCGTCGAGGTCGATGAACTGCTCGACCTGCTCAGCCAAGCGCTCAAGCGTCGCGGCGGCGTCGGGGCGTTCGGCGGCGGGCACCAAACCCAGGTGTCGTGAGGGAGCGCTGATCCCGGCATCACGAGGCAGGACCCCGAGCACGGTCATTCCGGTGGCCTCGACCGTGCAGCGCACTTCGGCCGCGTGCCGAGCGCTACCGGACTGGTTAAGCACCACCCCGGCGACGGTGATGCGGGGGTCGAACGTGCGCAGCCCGTGGATGGTGGCGGCGATGGTGCGCGAGGCAGAGGAGATGTCGACCACGACGACGACCGGGGTCTGGGTCAGTCGGGCCAGGTGGGCGCTAGAGGCAAACCCGTCGGTGCCCAACCGGCCGTCAAACAGCCCCATGGCGCCTTCGATGATCGCCACGTCGGCGGGCTCAGGTGTGGTGAATCCGTGCACGAAGAGGGGCACGACGTCGGATTCTTCGACCATCCAGGGGTCGAGGTTGCGGCCCGGGCGGCCGGTGGCCAGCGCGTGATAGCCGGGGTCGATGTAGTCCGGGCCAGATTTAGCTGGCGCCACGGCATACCCCCGCTGCGTCAGCGCAGCCATCATCCCGACCGCAACGGTGGTCTTGCCTTGGCCCGAGGCCGGTGCCGCGATCAGGATGCGAGGAAGGTGCTTGGCGGCCGCCCCATGCGAGGTCACCACTCGATGCCCCGCTGGCCCTTTTGACCCTCGTTGAAGGGGTGGCGAATCTCGGTCATCTGGGTGTGCAGGTTCGCGATGTCGACCAAGCGCGGGTCGGGGTTGCGGCCGGTAATGACCACGTGCTGCTGGCCGGTGCGAGCCTGCAACGTGGCGACGACGTCATCGACGTCGACCCAGCCCCACTTCATCGGGTAGGTGAACTCGTCCAGAACGTACAAGGTGTGGCGTTCCTCCGCGAGGCGGCGTTTGATCTCTTGCCAGCCCTCGGCGGCAGCCTGCTCGTGCTCGTCGGCGCTGCCTTCTTTGCGTGACCAGGACCAGCCGGAGCCCATCTTGTTCCACTCAATCGGGCCGCCCTGGCCGGTCTGCGTGTGCAGATCGTTCAAGGTTTCGAGGGCGGTCTGCTCGCCGATGCGCCACTTGGCCGACTTCACGAACTGGAAGACCCCGATCGACCAGCCCTGGTTCCAGCCGCGCAGCGCCAGCCCGAAAGCAGCCGTCGACTTCCCCTTGCCGTCGCCGGAGTGCAGCATGACCAGGGGCCGGTTGCGGCGCTGGCGCGTGGTCAGCCCGTCGTCGGCCACGTTGGTGGGGACTCCTTGGACCATCAGGCAACCCTTCTTGTCTGCACCACGTCAACGAGCGCATCCGCGCCGACCTCACCGAGGGCGACGTGCTCGGCGCCCATTCGCTGTGCCAAGTCACTCGCGAGCCGCATCCGGAACTTGCCCGCTTCACAATCGACGACGACCGCTTGGACTCCGGTGGAGGCCCACTGGTCGGCGATGTTGCGGGCTCTGGCCAACGCGTCTTTGCCGGAGGTGGCCCGGCCATCGGTCACCAAGACCAGCAGCGCGCGGCGGCGGGGGTCCCGGATGCGCTCGGCGCTCAGCACGCGGGCTGCGGTCAGCAGACCTTCGGCTAGCGGGGTGCGGCCTCCGTGGCCTAGCTCGCTCAAGCACCGTGCGGCAGCTTCAACCGAGGACGTGGGCGGCAACGCGACGTGTGCGTCGGTGCCGCGGAAGGTGATGACGCCGACGCGGTCACGGCGCTGGTAGGCGTCCACCAGCATCGACAGCACGGCGGTTTTGACCTCGACCATCCGCTTTTGCGCGGCCATCGAGCCGGAGGCGTCGACGACGAAGAGCACCAGGTTGGACTCGCGACCTTGGGTGATTGCCCGGCGCAGGTCACTGCGCCCCAGCTTGTATGTCGTGTCGCCCGTGCGCGCGACCCGCGTCGCGGCGGCGTTGATCGTCGCGAGAACGTGAACCCGCCCGGCCTCGGAAGCGGTGGAGCCGACGATGCGGCCACGGCTGGTCATGGCCCGGCTGCGACGACCGGCCTCACCCGCACCGACGCCGCGGACGGTGAACGGCTTGATGCGGTAGGGCTCGGTCGCGTTGGCCACACCGATGGGCACCACCGGAGACGGGGCCTGGTCTGCGGCTTGCTCGTCGGCGTCGGATTGCTCCGGGCTATCCGCCGAATCCTCGGGATTGCGCGGGTCTGCGTCTTGAGTGTGCGGGTCGCCCTGCGGCGGCGTGGAGTCGTCCGATGATTGCGGCGCGTCGTCGGCCTGTGGATCGTTGGACGCCTCGCCCTCCCCCTGGCCATCGTCGGGTGCCGGGTCCTCAGTGCCATCGCCGTCAGATTCGTCTTCCCCATCGCCAGGGTCACGATCGTCTGGCTCGCGGTCGTCAGGCTTGTCAGAGTCCTCGGGTGACGGCTCGTCGTCGCCGAGCAGCTGATCGAGCAGGTCTTCGTCGAGGCCCGGGGCATCGAAGGGGTTGCGGCGACGGCGGTGCGGCAGCGCCAACCGGGCGGCGACACGGATGTCCTCGCGGGTGACGTGCGTGCGACCGGCCCAGGCAGCGTGGGCCATCGCGGCGCGGGCAGTCACCAGGTCTGCGCGCATGCCGTCGACTTCGAACCCAGCACAGACGACGGCGATCTTGTCGAGGGCCCAGTCGGACAGTTTCACCGACGGCAACGACTCTTGCGCCGCGATCATTCGCGCGGTCAGGTCGGCTTGGGCGTCGGCATACTGAACGGTGAATGCCGTGGGGTCGGCGTCGTAAGCCAAACGGCGGCGCACGATGTCGGCCCGCAGTTTCGGGTCGCGGCTGGCGGCCAATTCGACGGTGAGGCCAAAGCGATCGAGCAGTTGGGGCCTCAGCTCGCCTTCTTCGGGGTTCATTGAGCCGATCAGCACGATGCGGGCCGGGTGGGCGATCGAGAGGCCGTCGCGCTCTAGGTTGTTGCGCCCCATCGCGGCAGCGTCGAGCAGCACATCGACCAGGTGATCGTGCAGGAGGTTGACCTCGTCGACATACAAGATGCCGCGGTGGGCTTTGGCCAGCAGGCCGGGCTCGAATCGGGCTTGACCGGCGCCGAGGGCTTGGCCAAGGTCGAGGGAGCCGATGACGCGGTCTTCGGTGGCACCAACGGGCAGTTCGACGACGCGTGCGGCGCGGCGGTGCGCCTCAGCATCGTCAGCGTGTGGGCCATCGGGGCAATCGGCGGCTGGTCGGGCAGGGTCGCAGCCGAAGCGGCAGTCAGTGATGACGTCTTGGCCGGGCAGCACATCGGCGAGCGCTCGGACCATCGTGGATTTGGCGGTGCCCTTTTCGCCACGCACCAGAACGCCGCCGACCTCGGGTGAGATGGAGGTGAGGATGAGCGACAGCGCCATGTCGTCGGCGCCGACGATGGCGGTGAACGGGAACTGCGACATCGAGGTCCTCCTGGCGAGTGACCACGCTCACCGTGTCCGGGTCCGCCCGGGGTTCCGGGTGGTGATGACGCAGGACGACGTCCTGGCTGGGGCCGCAATGCTGCCCATCACAGTGGCGGGACCGCTCCGGATTTGCACCGAATTCCTCGTTCTGCGTCGCCGCATATCGTCCCACACGGCGAGGTCGTATGGGTGCGATTCGGCGAAGGGATCGCCGGGCTCTAATCTGACGCAATGATTGAGGTCGTCGGGGTCGGAGACGACGGGTGGGATGGGCTGTCGCGGGTATGCCGTTCGCGCATCTTGGGTGCTGAGCTATTGGTGGGGGGATCGCGCCACTTGGCCATGGTTCCCGAGGTCACTGCTCAAGAACGTCGCGCATGGCCATCCCCACTGAGGACCCAATTGGGCGGGTTCCTGAGCGACGTAGCAGGTTCGAACGTGGTGGCGCTGGCGAGCGGCGACCCGTTGCGCTCCGGGGTAGCCACCACGCTGATCGAACTTCTCGGGGCGGATCAGGTGCGGGTGACCCCGGCGTTGTCCAGCGAAACCCTCGCGCGGGCTCGGATGGGGTGGTCGGCCGAAGACACCGAAGTCGTGACCCTGGTCGGTCGGTCGATGGAGCGCATCCGTCGCCACTTCTCCCCCGGCCTCAAGCTGATCGTGTTGTGCTCCGGGGGCTCTGATCCTCGTCAGATCGCTGCCGTGCTGACGGAGGAGGGCTGCGGCGACTCGGTTGTGACGGCGTGGTCGCATCTCGGTGGCGCGAAGGAACAGCGTCGTGACGCGCGGGCTGCCGTTTGGGGCAGCGATCCTTCGCCCGATCTGGTGTTGCTCTGTATAGAGGTCGCGGCATCGGCGATCACTCGTCCGGCCGTCGGGCCGACACCTGGTCGACCTGACGATGTCTTCGACCACGACGGGCAGATCAGCAAATCCGACATTCGCGCAAGCGCCTTGGCTCGGTTGCGGCCTCACCCCGGGGGCGTGCTCTGGGATCTGGGAGCGGGGTCCGGAGCGGTGGCTATCGAGTGGTGTTTGGCTGCGCCGGGTGCTACGGCGGTCGCGGTCGAGCGGCACGAGGGACGCGCCGCGGGCATCGCCGACAACGCGGCTCGTCTTGGGGTGCCGAGCGAGGTCACAATCGTGCGCTCCACGGTGGAGTCGATGCTGGCTGAGAGCGAGCGCTATCCGTCGCCCGTGGCGATATTCATCGGCGGCGGCTTGGACGCCGAAGTTATCGAGCTGGCCTTGGCTGCGCTCGTGCCTGGCGGCCGGTTGGTCACCCACGCCGTCACCCTGGAGTCGGAGGCTGCGATGGTGGCGGCTGCCGGTGTCCACGGCGGGTCGCTGACGCGGTTGAGCGTCGAGCACGCCGAGCCGCTAGGCCGGTTCCTGAGTTGGAAACCCGCTAGAGCCATCGTCCAGTGGAGTGTGAGCAAGCCATGACCCAGCCCGATCTCGGCACCGTCCACTTCATTGGGGCCGGTCCGGGTGCCGCTGACCTACTGACCCTGCGGGCCGTCGCGCTGCTGGGTGCGTCACAGACCTGTTTGTATGCGGGCACCTACCTCGACGCGGTGGTGCTCAGCCACTGCCCCGAGGGTGCAGCGTTGATCGACACGCAAAACCTCGACCTGGACCAGATCACCGAGCACCTCGTTTCCGCTAGCCGGGACGGTCAGGACGTGGCCCGGTTGTGCTCCGGTGACCCGTCGGTGTTCTCGGCGGTGGCTGAGCAGGCTCGTCGCCTCGATGCTGCAGGCATCCCCTGGGACGTCACCCCCGGCATCCCGGCGTATGCCGCCACTGCCGCCATCCTGCGGCGAGAGTTGACGGTGCCTCAGGTGGCGCAGTCGGTGGTGCTGACTCGAGCGCAGCGTGATGCCACGAAGATGCCGCCGGGTGAGGAGCTGGCCAACTTCGCCGCGACCGGCGCGACCTTGGTGCTGCACCTGGCGATTCGGCATACCCGGCGCATTGCCGGCGAGCTGGCCGCGCACTATGGCTTGGAGTGCCCCATAGCCGTGGGTTATCTGGTCAGCCAGCCAGCCGAGATCATCCTGCGCGGCACGCTGGCCGACATCGCCGATCAGGTCGAGGCCCACGACCTGCAGCAGGCCGCCGTGATCATCGTCGGGCCGGCGCTCACCACCAGCGGCTTCGTCGACTCCCACCTCTACTCACACCGCCCCCGCGACCAGGCGGGGATGGGCAATTCCGGTGCTGAGGTTCCAATCGGGAACCCAAAAAACCCGACAGCGGATCGTGCGGAACCAGAAGAAGTAAGAACTCAAGAGTGGAAGCGCTTCGCCGAAGCAACCGCCGACCGGGAGGACCCCGATGTCAGCGCTGCGGCTTGGCGGTAGCAGGCAACTTTCCTAGCGCAGAGCGCTGTGGCGGGCGTATGCTTCGCCGGTCATCTATCTTTGCCTGAGGAACCCGGTGAAACCCCGGGACGGTCGCGCCACTGTGAGCGGGTTAGCCCGCGAAGTCAGCACACTCAGCCCAGATGGTCATCTGTTAACCGGACGCGAAAATCCGAGTTAGGTGCACCCGTGCATATTGCCGAGGGCTTCCTGCCCCCACTCCATGCCGCAGCCTGGACCGTCGCTGCCGCCCCCTTCGTCGTTCACGGCGTCATCGAGGTCCGCCGCACGCTGCGCGACCACCCCGAGGCCAAGCTGCTGCTCGGTGCCGCCGGTGCGTTCACCTTCGTGCTGTCGGCTATCAAACTGCCATCAGTCACCGGGTCGTCTTCGCACCCCACCGGCACCGGGGTCGGTGCCATCATCTTCAAACCTCCGGTCATGGCCGCGCTGTCGCTGATTGTGTTGGTCTTCCAAGCGCTACTCCTCGCGCACGGCGGCATCACCACATTGGGCGCGAACGTCTTCGCCATGGGCATCATCGGCCCGTGGGCGGGGTATGCCGTCTACAAGATCCTCGCTAAGGCGCACTTCTCGATCCGCGTCTTCTTCGGGGTCGCCATCGCGAACCTCATGACGTACGTCGCCACCTCCACCCAGTTGGCCCTAGCCTTCCCCGACGCGCAAACCGGATTCATCGGCGCTTGGGGCCGCTTCCTGGGCATCTTCGCGATCACCCAGGTGCCCTTGGCCATCGTGGAGGGTCTCGTCGGGGTCCTTCTGATCGGCGCGCTGATGTCCTGGGCGGGACCCGAGCTCAAGGGGCTCGGCTTCACCGGCGGCCGGAAGGACACCGAGAAGGAGGCGCAGGCTCATGTCTAAGACCTCCCGCAACTCTTTGTTCTTGCTCGCCTCGATCATTGCCATCTTCATCGTGGCCGTCGTGCTCGGCACACAAGCGGCTGATGGCGAAGGCGTAGCGTTCGGCGGCACGGATAGTGCAGCCACCAGCGCCATCGAAGACACCGGCTATGAGCCCTGGTACGAGCCGATCATGTCCCCGGCAGGTGAAGTTGAGTCAGGACTGTTCGCGTTGCAGGCCGCCCTCGGAGCCGGAGCCGTGGGCTTTGCTCTGGGTACCCTGCGTGAGCGGAGCCGCAACCGGACGGCTAACGCGAAGAAGGTCACTGAGCGGGCAGATGGCCCGCCTAGCGCTTGACGATGCCGCCTGGTCGGGTGCCTGGCGCACCCGCTCGGTGGCCGAGAAGTCGCTGCTCTGCTTTGGTCTGCTGACCCTGGCGATCACCTCACCGGGGCCTGCCTTCAGCGGGGCCGTGCTCATCTTTGCCATCGTGACCGCACTCCTGATCGCCCGGGTGCCGCGATCGACATACTTTGTCGCCATCGCTGCCCCGGCGACCTTCTTGCTGATTTCGTTGCCTGCTATTGCCGTCAGCATCGGCGCGAACCCACTAGATGCGGTGGCCTCTCTCGGGCCGGTCCACCTGGAGTCGGCTGGCGTCGATCAAGCCATCGCCGTAGGGGTTCGCTCCGTGGCGGCGATGGCGGCGATGCTGCTGCTGCCGCTGACCACACCAATGGTTGATCTGCTCGACGGTATGCGCCGACTGCGGGCGCCAGAGGCCATGATCGACATCGCCGCGCTGGTCTACCGGATGCTGTTTTCACTGCTCGATTCCGTAGCCGCTATTCGCGAAGCCCAAACCGCGCGGTTGGGGTATGCCGGGTCTCGCCAAGCCCGTAACTCGTTTGGCCTGCTGGGCGCTGCGGTGTTGCAGCGGGCGTGGGTGCGCTCGCAGCGTCTGGAGCAAGGACTGCTCGGGCGTGGCTACGCCGGCTCTCTGGCGACCCTTCACGAGCCAGTCGCCATTGATCGAAGGTTCGTCGCGTTGACTGTGCTGATGTTGCTCACTTTGACTGCCACTTCGGTGGTGGCGCGATGAGTCACCGGCAGGAACGACAGGAGCCAGCCGAGGGCGCGGTACTGGCCGCCCATGGGATGCACGCTGGGTATGCGGGTATGGCCAACGTGCTCGACTGCGTCCAGGTTTCGGTGATGGCCGGGTCTCGACTAGCCATCCTGGGTCCCAACGGCACAGGTAAGACCACACTGCTGCGTTGCCTCTCGGGAGCGCACGAACCGTCTTCGGGGCAGGTACTACTCGACGGGGTGCCGCTGGCTCAGAACCGCAGGGGGCTGACCGCTCATCGGCGACAGGTGCAGTTGGTCTTGCAGGACCCGGACGACCAGTTGTTCTCGGCCGACGTGCGCCGCGACGTATCGTTTGGCCCGATGAACTTGGGGCTGCCCGCCAACGAAGTCCGCGATCGGGTCGATGAGTCGCTGGAGTTGCTCGGGATCACCGATTTGGCGGGCCGCCCGGTGCATCACCTCTCGTACGGTCAGCGCAAGAGAGTCGCCATCGCCGGAGCCACCGCCATGCGGCCTCGAGTGCTGTTGCTCGATGAACCCACTGCGGGACTCGACGCCAGCGGCCACGCGCTGCTCTTGTCAGCTCTCGATCGCCTCGAAGCGGCGGGGACGACCGTCGTGCTCTCCACCCACGACGTCGACCTGGCGTGGCGCTGGGCCGACGAGGTGGCCTTGGTCACCGACGGTCAGGTCCGCCAAGAGCCGATGGCTAAGGTCTTGAGCGACACGACGGCCCTGGCCGCTGCCTGCTTGGCGACGCCGTGGCCCGTGGCCCTGCTGCACCACATGGGCCGCAGCATCGACCCGATGTTCCCTCCCCGCACCACCGCAGACGTGGCCTCCCTGATGACCTCGCACTAGTCCCACGTTGGGTCTCGACCCACGCTGAGGATCCCGCCGTTGACCTAGGGGCTCTGCGCGGGGTCCGGGCTGGTGAGGTCACGCCAGGCACCCGCCATGATCGGCGTAGAGGAGACTTCCGGCGTGAGCGAACCGCGCAACCGAGACGCCCACACGTTGATGTCCTCGCGAAGGGTGGCAACGCCGAGAGCGATGTGCTCCTGCGCGAAGCCCCGGTCGGCCAGGTGCTGGACCGCGCTAAGTGCGAAGACTCGGCTGGCGATGGCACCGATCTCGACCAGTCGTCGCTGGGCGGGACGCTCTTCGACGTTGATCTCCAGGCCCGCGCCAACGAGCTCTGACCCAGCCGCCGTCGCCTCATCCCTCGACAACTGCTCACGCAGGTTCGATGTGCCGGACCGGCGCATTTTGTCGGCCAACTCGGACCCCATCTGCGCGTACAAAACGTCGTTCGATCCCTCGAATATCTGGAACGGTCTGGAGTCGACGACGCCTCGTCCGGCGATGTGGTTGAGCGCGTAGCCTTTGGCACCGACCAGCTGCAGCAAGGACTGCGACGACTCTTGCATATAGTCCGAGGCCACCGTCTTGACCGAGCTGGCGGACTGCCCGACCCGAGACAGGTCGGTCGACTGCCCGGCATTCTCCGACGTCCACAGGCTCAGTGCGCTCGCGCAGACCCACTGTCCTTGCAGCCGAGCCACGCGGGCCTGCACCTGGTCGTAACCCAACAGCTGTCGGCCGGAAACAACCCGGTCGGTGCAGTGTTCGACCGCCTCATCGACCATCCGGTGGATGAAACCGACCGCGCTTCCGGCGAAGGTTGAGCGCGAACGGTGCAGCAAATCCATCATCATCCGCAGACCGCCACGACCCCCATCGAGACGATGTGTGGACGGCAGACGCACGTCGACACTGTTGCGACCATACGGAATCCCGTATAACCCGAGGGAGGGATATTGCTCAACCATCTTGATGTGCTGTTCGGGTTCGTTCTGCTCGCAGATGAACAGATCGATGCCATTGCCCAGGTCACCGTCATCTTTGCCAGGACGCGCCATCACCAGGAAGTAGTCCGCCCATCCGGACAAACCCGCCCAGTGCTTAGTCCCCACAACCCGATACTCGTCATCTTGGCGGCGCCAGGCGGTCCTCATCGACAGAGCATCTGTGCCGTAACCCGGCTCGGTGATCATCAGACCACCGAGACTTCCGCCGCTGACCATCCGCGACAGGATGCGTCCGGCCACTTCCGCGTCGCCGTGCTTCGCGACGGGTTGCGCGAACAGGCTGCCGCTAATGCCCAGGGTCAAACCCAACGACAGAGAGTGGTAGGACGCTTCCTCCATCACGGCCTGGCTAGGTGCCAAGCCGTCACCGAAGCCACCGAATCGAGTCGGCATAAAAGCCCGCATGGGCTCCGCAGAGAGCACCTCGCGCAAGACATACGGCGGCAGCCCCCGCCCCTGCCCGATCACGTCAAGGTCGGCTCGGTGGCCGAACGTCCGTGACAGCACCACGCGGAAGTTCGCGACGAGCCGGTCGGCGTCGCCCGCAGCCCCGATTGAGGAGCTCTCCGTTGAGGTGTCCCAACCCGAATCCAGGTCCACGTCTGAACGGGTTTGTTCTAACTGCGACGTCATATCAAAAGCCTCCACACTGTTGGCCGAGCCGTCGGGGCAGCCCTTACTTACGGTTACGTTACCGTAGGTAACGGAATCCAGGCCCTCATATGTTCCCAAATGAAGTACGTCGCATCACGTCGGACGGTGAAGAATCGCAGAGGTATGCCGGCTGTGCGATGGGGGTGCCGGGTGGGCTTAGGCGTCGGCCGGTTGTTGCGCGACGAAGCGAGGAGTCCAGACACGGCCGGTGTTGCTGACCTTGGTGGTGGAGGCGCCGATGATTACCATGCAGCCCATATCGATGCTCTCCGGGTCGAGTTCTCCCAGGGTGGTCACAGTGAGCGACTCGGCCTCGCGGCCCACATAGCGAGCGACGACGACAACGCGTTCGCGAGGCATGAGGGTCAGTAGCAGATCGCGGGCTGCACCGAACTGGTCGGGGCGGCTGGAAGATCGGGGGTTGTAGATCGCGACGGCAACATCGCCTTCGGCGGCCGCGCGCAGCCGAGACTCGATGACTCCCCAGGGCTTCAGCCGATCAGAGAGCGATAGCAACATATGGTCTCCGCCGAGGGCGGCACCAGCGAGTGCCGATGCCGCGTGGGCAGCGGTGATACCCGGCACGATCTGCACGGGAACGCTATGGGTGGGGACGTCTTGGCCGAGCGCGTCGTCGACTGAGGAGTCGGATGCAAGCGTTGCGGCCTCGATGGCTTCGAAGACCGCGGCGGCCATCCCAAATACACCGGCATCGCCTCCGGAGACGACGGCCACCGACTCCCCCGCGAGCGCCAAAGCCAGGGCCTGCTTTCCGCGGTCCACCTCTACCGTGTTGCCGCTGGGGTGGCGGGTCAGGCCTTCGCGCTGGGGCACCCGGGCGACATACGGCGCGTAGCCGATGACGTGATCAACGGTCCCCAGCACCTCGCGGGCCTCGGGGCTCAGCCACTTGTCAGGACCGGGGCCCAGACCGACGACGTACACCGTGCCGAGGACGCTATTCTCTGCCCCCGATGTTGGGGCAGCCGTCTCGCCAGCGGATACGGCCGCGCCATCGCTTGCCCCAGTATCGGGGGCAGAGAATACGGCGGCCGATGCCCTACCTGCCCGGTCGTCGCGTCGGTCCAAACCAGGGATCAGAATGATCGACATATACGGCACTGCATCGGCGGTGACCTCAGCTAGCGGCATGGCCTTCTCGGCTGCGTCGGAGGCCCGCTCGACATACCACGCGCGGTCGGTCAGCCCCGCTTGGCGAATCGCCTCGCGCACACCCGCGAACGTCTTGCCAAGCTTCATAATCACGGCGGCATCGGTGTCGGCCAACCGGCGCGCCAACTCCGGCACCGGCAGCGTTCCAGGCAGCACGGTCAACGTGTCTTCGTGTCGGCACAGCCCTGTGCCCATGGCCGCGCTGGCGGCGCTGATCGAGGTCACACCGGGCACGATGCGGCTCGGGTAAGTCTGGCTGAGCGTGTCGTGCACATACATAAACGACCCGTAAAACAGCGGGTCGCCGACGGCCAGCACGACGACCGATCGGCCGACGGCGAGGTGAGCACCCAAGCGATCGACGCACTCGTCGTAGAACGTCTCCAGGGCCGCGTAGTACCCGCCCGGGTGCTCGCTGCCCTTGATGGTGACGGGGTACCGCAACTCCTCGATCACCGCGCTATCGGGGATCAGGTCGGCCGCGATCCGCTGGGCGATGGACTGCTTGCCGGTGCCCGCGTGGAAGACGATGACGTCCGCGGAGCCGATCAGCGACGCACCGAGCAACGTGATGAGTTGCGGGTCGCCGGGTCCGACACCGACGCCATACAAGTGGCCGGGCTGTGCCGTGGTTGGCTGACCGCTCACGCGAGCTCGTCCGGGGTAGCGATCGCATTGACCGCCGAGGCTGCGACCGCCGAGCCGCCGCGCCGCCCGTGCAGCACCATCCACGGCACGCTGAACCCGTCGGCCAACTCGTGCACCGCCAGCGCCACCTTGGACTCGGCCGACCCAATGAAGCCGACCGGCATGCCGATGATCGCCGCCGGTCGCGGGGCCCCGTCGTGCAGCATCTCCAGCAGGTGAAAGAGGGCCGTAGGGGCGTTGCCGATGGCCACCACGGCACCCTCGAGGTAGGGCTCCCACAGCGACACGGCAGCGGCCGCTCGGGTGGTCTGCCATTCTTTGGCCAGCGGCGGGACCTGGGGGTCGCGCAGCAGGCAGACGACTTCGTTGCCCGCTGGCAACCGACGCCAGGTGATGCCTGAGGCCAGCATGTTGGAGTCGGTCAGGATGGTGTTCCCGGCGCGCAGGGCCTCGCGGGCAGCCTCGATGACGTCGGGGTGCGCCTTAATGTCGTGCACTAAAGCGGTGTCGCCGGAAGCGTGGATGATGCGGGTGGCCACCGTGGCGAGATCGCCATCGAGGCCAGCAAGGGTGGCTTCATTGCGGATCATGCCGAAGGAGCGGCGGTAAATCTCCTGGCCGTCGCGCACATAGTCGTATCGCGGCGTGGGCATCTTGGCGACCGGCGGGGCGGCCGCGCTGACGATACCTAGGGCAGAGGTGGGGGCGATCACGTCAATGTGCTCCTGAGCCGGGGCGCCGCAGCGCCGATCGCAACCGCTGACGTGGACACGCCGAGCGGTGAGTGGCAGTTCGACGACGGCTTCACGGGCCAGGGCCATCGTTTGGACGTGGGTGCGGCGGCAACTGGGTGCGCCGACGCAAGCGGAGAGCATGTCCCACGGCGATCCGGACGCGGTGGTCAACCCGCTGGCCGACAGCGCTTCGGCGACCTCAGGGCTACGACCTAGGCCTGGGACCACGACGCTGCGCCAAGGGGTGAGCACGACCGTCTCGCTGGCCTGGGCAAGCGCGGTGATCATTTTCGCGTCGAGCATGCCGAGCGGGACACCGCATACGAGATCGTCGTGGTGGAGCCCGGCTACCAAGGCCGGTGGCGGGTCGAGGGTCACTGGGGTCAAGCCGTCAAAGACCGACGCATCGGTATGCAGATCGCGCACGTTCCACACGCCGCTGTCGGCTCGGTCGGTCACGAACAGGCGAGCCCGTCGCAGCATCTCGGCAACAGCGTCGGACGGGGCCACCTCGGCACCGACCACGACGTTTCCGGGCTGAGCGGCCAACAGCCGGCCCGACGTCGGCGAGATCTGTTGGTAGGCCAAATCCCAGTGCTCCCCGAGCACGGAGCCCGACTCGTCACTGAACGCCACCATGAACCGCCCCGGCAGGCTCGCCAACTCGGCGTCGGCGCAGAGCCCGGCATCGAAACCAGCAACCAGAGCGTCAACGTGGTGCGCCAAGGGTGCGGCGAGAATGTTGCGAACCAGCTCGTGACTGCCGCTCGGGATCAGCCCCGTGGCCTCGATGTTCCGAGCCAATTCTTCCGGGATGGGGTCCGGCAGAGCGCGAAGTTGCAGGTTGCCCCGAGATGTCAGTTGCAGACACGGAGCACCGTAGGTGGCGGCGATCTGAACGAGGTCCCGCAGCACTGACGGGGCAATCCGACCGCCGGGCACGCGGAGCCGAACCAAGGCCCCATCGTCAGCGATGAACGGGCGACTCAATCCCGGGCAGCGGTCCACCGCGGGGCGTGCGACTGTCACGGGATGGGAGCATACGCTTTCCCTGCAGTCCCGACCCCTTCTCATCCCCACCTTCTTTCCGCCACGCTTTCGAGGATGTCCTGTGCCGCGCATCGCTTTGCTGTCCACCTCTGACACCGACCTGCTGAGCGCGCGCGCCAGTGGTGCCGACTTCACCTTCGCCAACCCTTCGCGCCCCGGACACACCGAGATGGCCGAAGCGATCGAAGGCGCAGACCTGATCGTGGCTCGCATCCTCGGCGGCCCACAGGACATGTGCAGCGGCTTCCGGCGGATCGTCAAGACCGACACCCCGATGATCGTGCTCGGTGGCGAGCAGACGCCTAACGCGTCACTGATGGAGTTGTCGACGGTGCCCGCGGGCGTCGTGTCGGCGGCTCACCCTTACTTCGCCGAGGGCGGCGCGGAAAACCTGAAAGAGGTCCACGGCTTCCTCTGCGACACGTTGCTGCTGACCGGCGAAGGGTTCGAAGCGCCGTCCATCTTGCCGACCTGGGGTGTGCTGGACCGTCCGGATCTCGACACGGCTGGGGAAACTGCGGCCCGGCCGCGCGTCGGCGTCCTGTTCTATCGGGCGCAGTACGCCGCTCAGAACACGGCCTACGTGCACGCCCTGTGCGATGCGATCGATGCCGAAGGCGGCACCGGTGTGCCAATCTACGCACAGTCGTTGCGCGGGGCAGCCGCCGAGCTGTTGACCGAGCTGGGCACCCTCGACGCTCTCATCACGACCGTTCTCGCCGCCGGTGGCACCCGCCCCGGCGGCGCCTCCGCAGGCGAAGACGACGAGTCGTGGGACGTCAGCGCGCTGGCGGCCCTCGACATACCGATTCTGCAGGGCCTGTGTCTGACCTGGAGCCGCGACGAGTGGGTGGGCAGCGCCGAGGGTATGTCCCCGCTCGACGTCGCCACGCAGGTCGCGGTGCCCGAATTCGACGGTCGCTTGATCACGGTGGCCTTCTCGTTCAAGGAGATCGACGCCGACGGCCTGCCCGTCTACGCCGCCGACCCCGAGCGCTGCGCCCGAGTGGCCGGCATCGCGGTGGGCCACGCCCGACTGCGCCACCTCGCACCCAGTGAGCGCAAGATCGCGCTGATCCTGTCGGCCTACCCCACGAAGCACTCGCGCATCGGCAACGCTGTCGGCCTGGACACCCCGGTCTCGACCATCCGCTTGATGCGCGAAATGGTCACCGCGGGCTACGACCTTGGGCCGGTTGGCGCGATCCCCGGCATGGGCGAGTTGGACGAGATCGAGGGCGAGCACCCCGACACCACCGCCGGCAACGCGCTGATCCACGCGCTCATCGCCGCCGGCGGCCAGGACCCCGACTGGCTCAGCCAAGAGCAGATCGCCACTTCGCAGGTGCGCGTGCCCGCCGCGACGTATGCCGAATGGTTCGCCCGGTTCCCCGCTGACCTGCGCGAGGGCGTCGAAAAGCACTGGGGCACCGCTCCCGGCGAGTTGTTCGTCGATAAGTCCAGCAATCCTGACGGCGACATCGTCTGCGCCGCCCTGCAGTCGGGCAACCTGGTGATCTTGGTGCAGCCGCCCCGCGGGTTCGGCGAAAACCCGATCGCGATCTATCACGACCCCGACCTGCCGCCCACGCACCACTACTTGGCGACCTACCGCTGGATCGAAGAGACCTTCGGCGCCCACGCCGTCGTGCACATGGGCAAACACGGCAACCTGGAGTGGATGCCGGGCAAGAACCTCGCGATGTCGGCCAGCTGTGGCACCGACGCCGCGCTGGGCTCACTGCCGCTGATCTACCCGTTCTTGGTCAACGACCCGGGCGAGGGCACGCAGGCCAAGCGCCGCGCGCACGCCACGATCATCGACCACTTGGTGCCACCGATGGCGCGGGCCGATTCCTACGGCGACATCGCCCGCTTGGAGCAGCTCCTCGACGAGTACGGCAACGTCTCGGCAATGGACCCGGCCAAGGTGCCGGCGCTGCGCGGTGAGATTTGGACCCTGATTCAAGCCGCCAAGCTCGATCACGATCTCGGCATGAGTGCTGCGCCGGGCGAAGATGAATTCGACGAGTTTGTGATGCAGGTCGACACGTGGTTGTGCGAGATCAAAGACGTGCAGATCCGCGATGGGCTGCACATTTTGGGCGAGGCACCGAGTGGCCCGACGTTGGCCAACCTGGTGCTGGCGATCCTGCGCTCGGGTCAGATGTTTGGTGGGGCGCGCGACGGCATACCTGGTCTGCGCACTGCCCTCGGTTTGGCAGAGGAGGCCAGCAGCAGCCGCACCGACGAGATCGAAGAGTTGGCGGGCGCGCTGGTCGCTGACGTGGCTGAGGCGGAGTGGGCCGAGGCTGCGGTCGACGGCATCGTGGTGGCCCACCTGGGCGAGGCCAACGAAGGTGCCTCCGCGTCCTTGCGCTTTGCCTGCCGCGAGGTCGTGCCACGGCTGCGGGGCACAACCCAAGAACTGCCGATGGTGCTTCACGCGCTCGACGGCGGATACGTGCCTGCTGGGCCGTCGGGGTCGCCGCTGCGCGGACTGGTCAACGTGCTGCCGACCGGGCGCAACTTCTACTCCGTTGACCCCAAGGCCATCCCCTCGCGGCTGGCCTACGCCACGGGCTCGGCGATGGCCGAGTCCCTGGTCGAGCGCTACCGCGAAGACACCGGCGCGCTGCCGGAGTCAGTCGGCCTGTCGGTCTGGGGCACCTCGGCGATGCGGACCTCAGGTGACGACATCGGCGAAGTCTTGGCGCTGATGGGTGTGACGCCGAAGTGGGACGAGCAGTCACGTCGGGTCGTGGGGCTCGAGGTGATCTCGCTTGAAGAACTGGGTCGCCCCCGGATCGACGTCATCGTGCGCATCTCCGGCTTCTTCCGCGACGCCTTCCCGCACGTGATCGATATGTTGGACGACGCGATCAAGATCGTCGGCGAGTTAGACGAGCCACTCGACCAAAACTTCGTGAAGGCCCACACCCAAGCCGACTTGGCCGCGCACGGCGACGAGCGGAGGGCCCGCACCCGAATTTTCGGCTCCAAACCCGGGTCGTATGGTGCCGGGGTGCTGCAGGTGGTGGAATCCGGTTCGTGGCGCAACGACAACGACCTGGCCGAGGTCTACACGACCTGGGGCGGGTTCGCCTACGGCCGCGACCTTGACGGCATACCTGCGCGTGAAGACATGGAATCGAACTATCGCCGGATCGAAGTTGCCGCCAAGAACATCGACAACCGCGAGAGCGACATCCTGGACTCGGACGACTACTTTCAATATCACGGCGGCATGATCGCGACCGTGCGTTCCCTGCGTGGGGACGGATCGGAGCCCAAGGCCTACGTCGGGGACTCGACCTCTCCGGAGTCGATCAAGACGCGCAGCCTGACCGAGGAGACCAACCGGATCTTCCGTGCTCGCGTGGTCAATCCCCGGTGGATCTCGGCGATGCAGCGCCACGGCTACAAGGGTGCCTTCGAGATCGCCGCGACGGTGGACTACATCTTCGGCTTCGACGCCACCGCCGGAGTCATCCCCGACTGGATGTATGAGTCACTCGCGGCCAGTTACGTTTTGGACCCGACTAACCAGGCGTTCATGAAGCACGCGAACCCCTGGGCGCTGCGCGGCATCATCGAGAAGCTGGGCGAGGCAGCCGAGCGTGGCCTCTGGGAGAAGCCCGAGCAGGAGACGGTCGACGCGATGCAGCAGGTCTACCTGGACGTCGAAGGCGACCTCGAGGACTGAGCGACACCCCTAAACGAGAGCGGCTGCGCCTTGCCGAGCGCGGTATGCGGTTCCGTTGGTCGGGGTCGGCGAGCGGCGGCGTCGAGCCAACCGGATAGAGCGACATCACTGCCCAGCGCCTCGGCCCCGACACGGATCCACCCTTCGCCCATCGAACGTCCAGTCCCCATTTCCGCACGGGACGCCTCGGGCTGAAGGAGCAACTCGGCATCCTCGGCTGGGTCCACCCGGGCGAGCAAACTCCCGTCCTTGTGCACCGCAACCATCATGGCGTCGTTGACCATCAGGGCCAGCACGCCGAACATCCGCACTTCCCGGGGGTCAAGATCTGGCAGGAGGGACCTGATCCGGTCGATCAGTTCGCGCGAGTGGTCTGCGGCGAGAGGTTTCTTCATGACACTTCTGCCGGGGGCGGCATGTAGCCGAGCCTGTCGAAGGCGAGACGAATCTCCACGATCTTGCCCTCCTGCACCGTGAACAGTTCGCTCGCCAACGTCGTCGTAGTCACGTCAGTCTGCGGGAAGTACCAGAGCGCCACCCGGTTGCCGTCCGCCATACGAGCGTGCTCTGGTGCGCCGGTCAGCATCGGCACAAAACCGGCAAGGTATGCGCGCCACTCCTCCTTGGCAGCGACGCTTTCGCCGGGGGCGAAGCAGCGGACTTCATCGCAGACATACGTCATGGCTTGATCGATGTCGCCGCTGGTCCAGGCCACATGATAGGCCCCAACAGTGTGCATTGCCTCGTCGTCGCTGGTGTTCATGCTGCTCCTTCGTCTAGTGGCTCATCAGGGTGCGGGGCTCCAGTAATCGGCTGCGAGGTGCTCGCCTCGTGCGGCGCCCAGCAGACGTGGAAGGAAGTGGCGCCACCCCTCGACGTGACCGGCGACGTCGCCTTCGGGGAGGTCGGTGTGGACGACCTCCACTCGGGTCCCGGCATCGATAGGTGTCAGTTCAAAGGACACCGTCGATGAACCGGAAGGCAGGGTCGGATGACCAGCAAACCCCCAAGAGAACATCACCCGTCGAGGCGGATCGACCTCGAGGAAGCTGCCGCGCGCGGGGTAGCCGCCGATATCGACGGCGAACTCCCCGCCAGGCACGGGGTCAAGAGATGCCCACTGACCCATCCACGTCGTCATGCCGCTGTCGGTCACCAGAAACTCGAAGACGGCTTCCGGAGGCGCATCGATGTCGATCGACGTCCTATGCTCAGCCATCGTCGCCCTCCGCGGCCGACTCCACCGCGCGCTTTAGTGCGCTCAAGCGTTCGGGCCAGAAATCGTCGAAGAAACCTTTGCCGACGGAGAGTCCCTCCACGCGCACCGCAAACAGGTGGCGAGTGCCAGACCGCGCACCAGTCACCAAACCGGCTTCGCGGAGCACCTTCAGATGGTGAGACACGATCTGCTGCGACAGCCCCAATCCATCCGCGATCTCACCGACCGCGCAGCGCTGGTTGCGCACCACCGCCAGTATGGCGCGGCGGTTCGGGTCGGCTAGCGCGTGAAACATTCGATCCAGCGAGACTGCGGGTTCACTCATGTCGTACCTCCTCCCCACAAAGTACCACCAATGTTCGTTTGTACAAATGGAATCAGTAACACGCGTCAATACGTTCGGTCGGTGGGGATCGTGTTAACTCGTCAGCATGAGACGGGTGCTGATCCTCGGCGGGACAGGATGGTTGGGGCGCGAGATTGCTCGCATTGCGGTCGCTACCGGGGACGAGGTCGTATGTCTGGCGCGGGGCCAATCCGGGCCTCCGCCGGAGGATGCTCGCTTTGTGATCGCAAACCGGACCCAGCCGGGTGCCTACGACGACCTCACCGGTGAGTGGGACGAGGTCATCGAACTCGCCTACGAGCCTGAGTTGATTCATTCGGCGCTCCAAGCCTTGGCTGAGCGCACGCGCCACTGGACGCTGGTTTCCACCGTTTCGGTGTACGCACGCAACGACGAGCCCGGTGCCGATGAGTCTTCGGACCTGGTCGAACCGGCTGACCCCACCGACTACGCGGACGCCAAGGTCCTTGCCGAGCGGGCCACGGTGGCTCGCCTCGGCGAAAGGTTGCTCGTGGTGCGCCCTGGCTTGATCACCGGTCCGGGCGACCCGAGTGATCGATTCGGGTACTGGCCCGCGCGGCTGTCGCGAGGGGGTCGAGTGCTGATCCCCACTACCGACAACCGATACGTGCAGGTCATCGACGTCACAGACCTGGCGACGTATGTCGTCGAAGCTGGTAGCGAAGGCCGCACCGGAGTCGTGAACGCCGTGGGAGAAAGTCACTCACTCGAGGCGTTCCTGAACGAAGCCATCGCGACGACGGGAGGTGAGGGTGATCTAGTCTCGGGGGACGACGCGTTCTTGCTCGACCATGCGGTCAAATATTGGGCCGGACCTCGGTCCCTCCCCCTCTGGCTTCCCCTTGCAGACGCGGCGATGGCGCAACGCAGCGGGGCTGCATACCTGGCCTCTGGTGGCACCAACCGGCCGATTCGAGACACGATCTCTCGAGTTCTCGCCGATGATATAAGCCGTGGCGTCGAACGCCATCGCCGATCTGGGCTCACGTTGCAAGAAGAAACCGACCTCCTCGACGCGCTCGGGAGCCGGTAGATGCTCCGCATCGTCACGTCCCCTTCGCCCGAGGATATGCCCGCACCAGCCCCAGCTCGTGATGTTGCGGAGCGCCATTAATGGAAATCTGTAACGCAATCGGAGTCTCGAACCACAATCAAGCATGGACACCGTTGATGGCCCCGCCAGTAACGGGCGAGACTCAGACGCCTTCGAAGCCTTCTATCGGGCGCACCTGGAATCAGTCCAGCGCTTCATTGCTAGGCGGGTAGACAACCCCGAAGACGCGGCTGACCTCACGGCAGAGGTGTTCTTAGCCGCGATCAAAGCGAGCGCGAGGTATAGAGGCGACGCCGGGCAACGCGCGAGTGCGCTACCACCGCGCGGCGTCGGCGACTCGCTCAGGACCTCAGCCACCCACTCACAGACCTCCACGAGGTGACCTCATGAATGCTCCACTCGACTCCTTTGAAACTGCTCTGCTGAAGCAGCTCCGTGACCGCGTAGACCAACAGAAGGGCGATGTCCGCCCAGCCTCGTCGCGGCGACGACACGTGCTGCGGCACTCAGCAGCACGTGTCTGCGCTAAAGGAGTACGGCATCAACGCGAACATCACCTACGTGCCGCAGGGCCAGCAGTGCGCTCCGGGCAGGTATACGTCAGTCCGGTTATCTAGGGCTATCGTCACAAGGCTATACATCCTCCCTTGTGGTTTCATCGATCACATGTGACGGACTAGATGTCTATGTCCTCTTGGGGGTGCCGACGGACTGCCACTGTGTTTGTTGACTAGGACAGCGTTCTCTGTGGAGTTAGCAGGGTCCTTGTGCGACGTGATGGGGCGGTGGCGATTCGGGCCTGGCTGCCGTTGCGCCACTGGCAACGAACATGCGGCTTTGAACACGTCTGCTGCGCTGGAACTATCTATCCCTCTGATGACTCGTCAACACACCGACGGTCAGTTTTGTAAGCCGAAATCATAGTGTTGTGACCTTTATACTGATAAAATTATCACTATGGAACTGGTACCCGTGGTGCGAAGGATCAATGCTCAGCGCAGGGTGGGGCTCCCCTCGGGGATGGCCACGTATGTCGGTATTTCCGCGAAGGAGTTTGTGCATGTGAGCCGGGCGTCACCGGATTCGCCGTCGCTTTTAGTGTCCCCTACCCCGGAAGACAGTGGGGGTTTCCCTCGACGTGACGTCACCCGGTCCCGGCGGGTCACGGCGACCTTGCAGGTTGGCCTTCCGCAGCCGCTGATGGACGGTCTGGGTTTGGAGCGTGGCCATTTCGTGTTTGTCAGCCCGGCTGGTGAGTCCGCCGGGGTCTTCGTGACTCCGCAACAAAGGGCTCGTCTGGTGCTCGACACGGGAGTCGATGTGCCTGGCCCGGCCGGGTCAGTCCATGATGGGGGCGTGCCGGTTCTTGCGCGTCCTGTTCCGTCAGGAGGACCCGCATGAGGTTGTTAACGATGGAACGTCTCGGCATGGCCCGGGACAGTTCACGGAGCCTCGCGCACTGGGGTGATGTGGACGTTCTCGAAGCCGCCGATCGGGTGCGGGTCGAGGTCGTCGGTCGCGGGGCTGTGCTGCCGTTGGTGTGGATGGGCGACGGTTTGGTGGTGCCGGTGGTGACCTGGGATGAGGACGTGCTGGCCGACCGGTTGCGGTTAAACCAGTGGCCGGTGTTGTATCGCGCGGTGTTGGCTGACCGGATCGCGAAGGGCCGCGATACCGACATCCCTTCCCCGCTGCGGATGGAAGGGTTCATCACGGTCCAACCGTTGCGCCGGGCTACGTCGGTGATGGCCCGGCTGTCAGGCTCGGCCAGGGTGATCGCTGCGGTCCCGACTCCACCGCAACCCGACCCGTGGGATTCGATGGAATGCGACTACTACGGTTTCACGGTTGCGACGGTCGACCCCGATTTGAGGGTGCGGGTCGCGGTCGACGGTTCATCAGTCGGTAAGTCTGAGCACCTGCCGATGAGCCACAACCGGCGACTTCGGCAGGAGCAACTCTTCGATGTGGCCCTACGGGCTGGGGCTATACCGAAATAACGGTGTGAGGCTCTTCCCAGGGCAGCAACGCCTGCCATGCGCCGATAAAGCCTGGGGATTCCCACTTGATGCCGGTCTCGTCGGCGACCTCGTCGTTGGTGGTTTGCGCGGCCCTGCATTTGGCGACCCACGAGCGTCGCATTTCGTCTGGGTCGCTGAGGTGGCCTAGGAGGTCGTCGCCCATTTCGGCGATGGAGGCGATTGAGTGTTGGTAGGCGTCAACTTCGGTGACGATCAACGCCATGGTCCTGCCTCCGCACTCGGCGCATAAGCAGATCCACCGCTCTTGGTGTTCGGGGTCGCTGTCGATGGCGTCGTTCAACTTCTCTAGCGTGCGGTAGGTCATGCATCGGGGCACGTAGGCACCCACTGCGGCCCGTGGGATGAACGGTTTCTTCTCATCGGGTTTGGGTGGGTCGGTCGCGTAGTTGTGACGAAGACCTGTTGTGGTGCCGATCGCGCCCAAGCTCGCGCCGAACGCGACCGCGCCGATCGTGGATATGTCGCTGCGCAGCAGGCACACCGCAGCGGCGGCGGCGTCGAGCACTTCGACGAGCCCGTCTACGGCGGCATGCGTGCCAAGGGGGTCACCTTTGTGTTCCAGCACTAACGCGACCGGCACCCCGACTTCGTTGATCTCTTTGAGCAAAATGTGGGCACGTTTCGTCAACCAACTGATGTGTAACGGGAGGACGGTGAGCACGTTCGGGCCCAACGCTTTGCCCTGGAGCAGCACCGACCGCAACGCCTCGAGTTGTCCTTCGGGGATGTAGGGCGAGTCAGTGGTCGCGAAGGTGCACCCGGCGTCGAACTGGGCCTGGATCCAGTCACGACTCAGTGTCTGCGGTGCGACATTGCGGTTCGTGCCGGAATAATGGTCAGCGTCGACCAACACGTGGCGCATGCTGCCCCCGCTAGCTTTGATCGTCTTGGCCAAGCGGTTCAGCCGGTTCATGCGGTGCTTGACGTTCACGGTCACCACCAGGCCCAAACCTTCGCGTGCGATGAGGTCAGCGGTCCCGTCGATGTCACTATCGGTGCTGCCCGATTGGATGAAAAGAGCCGGGCACCCGGGATATAGCGGGTTCAGGCTCGGAATCCGTTGGCGAACTCCCAGGTCCTGGCCCGGCACATTAAGAGTTTCCACCCTTACTCCTTTCCACTTCGTCGGCGCGGATACCAACTGTAATGAAAGCCGCTGACAAACAAAGGCGTTGTGGGTCGCCCCTTGTGGACAACTGTCAATACCGGTCGGTTATCCACAAGGGCCGAGGCCGTCATTTCTGAACCAACCTCAAAGGTGCTACCGGCCGTGAAGGGGCCGGGCGGTACCTGGACTTGAACGTCGGGGCGAGCATGCCCGCGACGGTCGCGAGGTCTTCCTCGGTGTAGTCGTGTTCGGCCATGTGGACTTGCATGACCCGGTTCAACGTCGAGGGTTGCTCGGTGGGAAGGCTGACCGGTTCGACCCGTCGCCAACCGCGTTTGCCGAGTTGGACGTTGAATTCGCGGTACTGACGTTCGGTGATCAACTCGAGGTCGTAGGCGCGGCGCACCAGCGCCGCGATCGACATGCCCCACTGGGCTTTCAGCACCTTGAGTCGGTTGAAATCTCGGGTGGTCAACCCGGCGAGTTGTGGGCCGATTTGGTCGGCGGGGGCAAGGAACTCTGCTGCGAAAACGTCCGCTTGGCGTTCTTGGTCGTCATCGGGAAGGGCGTGCATCACCATGTGGCCTAGCTCGTGGCAAGTGGTGAACCGTTGCCGATCCGGGGGCAACCCGGTATTGATCACCATCAACGGTGGCCGGCCCGGATCGCGGGGCCACGTCGATACCGCGTCTTGGGCTTGGGTGTGCAGCGCCCTGGTGACCATCACGATCCCCACCGACTCAAGAAGTTTCGCGACGTTCTCGATGGGCCCACTCGGTACCCGCCACTCGATACGCAACGCCCGGGCCACTTCGGCCGGGTCGTTGCCGTACTGCTCGAGGTCGACCCGGTGCACTTGCGCCTCTGGGAGGAGCTCGATCCCCGCCAACAACCCCTCCACCGACACGCGGGTCAGGTGCGTCAGCGCCTCGATCCGACGTTTCTGTCCCGCGGTGAGCTTGGAGGAGCGGCGCCGGTGATGCATGCAGGTCACTTCCAGCCCCTGCATGGGGGTGTCGTCAGTCAACAAAGCGACCGGGCACTGCAACGCTTCCGCGACCGCGTCTAACCCGTCCCCGGTCAACGGCAGCAGCCCTGCTTCGATCTTGGATATCAGGCCCTGACTCATGCCACCGGCCTGCTCGCCGAGTTCGCGTTGGGTCCACCCTTTGGCCTCACGCACCAACGTCAGCATCCGAGGACGCGCTTGATCAGGCACCTGCGGTGCTCCCATCGGCGAGTCGCTGCGCCGCTGCAGCCCGAGCCGAGCGAATGATGGGCTCCGACAACGGAGTCAACGGCAACTGGGTCGGCGCGCTCGAGGCAGCGGTCCCTCCGGGAAGGGGTATCGCATAATGCAACTGGGACCCGAGGTGACACACCAACGACATGCGTTCCACGTGAGTTTCCGAAGCGTCCAAGACATACCCCGCGGTCAACACGGTCGCCTCGGGAACATCCGGGAACAACGTGTCACCCAAGTGAAAAGCCAACCGGGTCGCCCGCTGCGAATCGGAGCGACAAATCAGTCCCGCCGGCGTCAACTTACGAAAGCGCACCTGTACGCTCCCACCATCCAAATTCACCCACGGACGCCCGAACCGGTCATCAACCCACACCCCCGGCACCGAAGCGAACACCCGGTGCGCCGGCTCCCGAGTGAAATCGCTGACCAACATCCCCCGGGCACTGGCCCCCGCGAACGCCATCTGAGCCTTCGAGCGGCTGCGGGTGGTAGCAAACGCACCCCACGCCTGCAGCAACACCTGAGCAAACCGCTCGGCATGCTCGGCCACGACCGGCTCGACCACATCACACGGCGCGGGAACCTGCGCCACAGGACTACTCATCTGCTTCTCCATCTGGTCGCTTGACACGCAACGTAACGTCACAAAGAGAGTAACCGAATGAAATCGGAATACCAAAACAGACTATTGCCGGCCAAGTCGAGGAGGTAAGAGTGAACAAAACATCACGGGTCCGGCTGCCGGATGGCAGCCTCACCCACACGGTCATCGACGCTTCCGGCCTGCCGATTGGACCCGTCGAAGAGTACTTGGCGTTCCTTCGCACCGATGGCTCCTCCCCGCACACGGTGCAGGCCTACGCCCGCGGCCTGGCCGCGTGGTGGGACCTGCTCGCCGACCTCGGCCATGACTGGGATGACTTCCCGACCGCGGCGTTCGGGGAGTTCTTGGTTTACCTGCGCACCGGGGACCTGCCCTCGGTCTCCCGGGTCGGACCCACACCGGGATGGTTGGCGCCGGCCACGGTCACGTTACGGTCGGCTGCGGTGTTGGCGTTCTACACCTGGCACGCCGCCGCTCACGGTCTGCACCAACCGATGTCTCGGCTCTACACCCCGTGGGGACGCACCCGAACATCGCGTTACACCCCCATGCTGGCTGGGGTCGCCGGTCCCGCACCTGGGGGCGATCGCCGCCCGATATACCGGACCCGGCCGGGACCGAAACGTCGCACCCCGGTGCTCACCCCTGCCCAGGTGCACACCATCATCACCGCCTGCGCGCCCACAATGGACACTCCAACGGGGCGGTTGGTCGCCGCACGGGACCGGTTGCTGTTCACGCTGCTACCCGAAACCGGGCTGCGCCTGGGTGAAGCGTTGTCGCTGCGCCACCACGACATGCACGCCGGCACCGGCGACACCCCTCGGTTGTCGGTGGTTCCGCGCCAAGATCACCCCCACGGGTGCCGGGTGAAAAACTCAAAAGCCCGCGAGATCTACGTCAGCGACGACCTCGAAGCTGCGTACAGCCGCTACGTGTGGGAACTCGTCGATGCCGGTATCGATCTCGACGTCGACGACCTGGCCACCCATTTCGTGTTCGTCAATGTCGCCCGCGCGCCCCTATGGGCACCGATGGCCCCGGGCACGGTCTACGACAAGGTCGCTGCCATCACCAAAGCCAGCGGCGGGCAACTGCCGGACCGGTGGTCTCCGCACTGGTTGCGGCACACCCACGCCACCGCGTTGCTGCTCTCCGGGGTGGCTCCGCACGTGGTGATGCGCCGACTAGGGCACGCCGACTACCAAACCACCCTCGCCGTCTATGGGTGGGTCACCGAAGACGCGGAACTACGGGCCTTGTCCGAATGGGCCACGTTCGCGGCTGGCTGGAAAGGAATCACCCCATGACCCCCATCCACGCACCACACCACCGGCCTGCGGCAGGGCAACCGCGGGCGGGGTCGAACTGGGCCCTGCACGCAGCCACCGTCCCGGACGCGTGGGCCGAGCCTGCGTACCGGATCGACGCCAACCCCTACCGGCAGCTGTTCACCCAAAACAACAACTACCAGCCCGGGCGGGTGTTCGACTTCGGTCCGGTTGGGCATGAGCGGTTGAGGGCCGAAACGGCGTGGTGGCTCTGGACGTGCTGGAACGAAGGGCTGCGCAAGGTCGAACCGTCGATGCTGCGCTGGTGGGCCGCCGCGATTACCTCGATGGCCGACACCCGCACCGACCTGACCGGGGGTAGCGGGCATTCGGTCGCCGACTTCGACCCCGCGTTGGTCATCCGCGAAGGCCTGCGCGCGTTCACCGCCCGCAACGACCGGTTGCCGTCAGCGGGGAACCTGCGGAACCTGACCTCAGTGGCGCGCCACGCCCACCTGTTGGTCGCGACCCGGTGCGGGGACCAACCGTGGTGGGCGCACAACGTGTGGGACCTGCGCATCGATGACCGCATCCCCCGCCGCCCCCACGAACCGGCCGGGCACCAACCGATCAACCTGCACCCGATCGGCCCCGACTGGCTACGCGAAGGCATCCGGTACCACCTCCGGACCGCGCTGAGCACCGAGCTCTACCGGTGGACCACCGCAGCCACCCGCGCACGGAACATGGCCGCCTACTTCAGCCCCTGGGTTGTTGCCCACCACCAGGCCTGTGCGCCCACCACACCCGCTCTGGCCGATGACGACGCCGGGTTACGGGAGTCGTTCATGGACTACCTCGACTGGCTCCGCTCACCCGCAGCGACCACCCGCGAGGATCCGTTGAGCAGGAACCAGGTCGACGCCGTCCAATCCCAGGTCCAAGGGTTCTACCGGTTCATGCTCGATCACGGCGACCACGCCGCCGAGGCCACCGGCGAGGCTGGGTGGGCTCACCTGCGCGAGGCTCACGCGAGGTTGTGGGCACCTGCCTACCGGCGCCGCCCTGCCCGTAACAACGACGCCCGCCTCGACGACTGGATCGGCGCGGCTGACATGGCCCGCATGGTCGCCGTCCTACCGATCCTGTCCGCGCCCACCAACGAGCAAGTCACCGTGACCCCACCCGGCATCGAGGCCATCACCAGCTTTGGTCTCGGGGACCCCCAAGCGGCGCGGGCGTGGATGCTGCAAGCCCTGACCGGGCGCCGCGTCTCAGAAATCCTGCTCATGGACTACGACCCACTCACCCCCATCACCGGCGTCGAGGTCGCCGACGCTGCCGAGGATGCGTTCGTGGCCCGGTTGGACTACCAACAAACCAAAGTCGACGGGGTCACCAACTCCATCCCCGTCGAAGCATCCGTGGTCGCGCTAGTCACTGAGCAACAACACTGGGCCGCTGGGAAGGTCGACGCTGGCACCACACCGCGGCAGTTGTTCCTCGAGCCCCGGCACAACCACAAAGGGCTACGGGCCCGGCCTTACCCCTCCCACCAGCAAGGGCTCCGCCGACTGGACGACATCGTCAAACTTGCTGATTCGACCGGGCGACGGTTGCGGTTCACCAGCACCCACCGGCTCCGCCACGCCCGCGCCACCGAACTCCTTAACAACGGCGTCCCGGTGCACGTGGTTCAGCGCTACCTCGGGCACAAGTCCCCGGAAATGACGATGCGCTACGCCGCCACCCTCGCCGCGACCGCCGAAGAGGAGTTCCTCAAGGCCAAACGCTCTGGGGCGTTCGGAACTGACCTGGCCATCGACGCCGCCGACCAGTACGAAATGACTCAACTGTCCGGGCGCACCGACCGGATCCTTCCCAACGGTGCCTGCTTGCTGCCACCAGCCTCGGTCTGCGACAAAGGCAACGCCTGCCTGACCTGCGTCAACTTCGCCACCGACACCACCCACCTCCCCGAACTCCACGCCCAGCACCGCCGGACCCTCGAACTCGTCGAAATCCGTCAAGGCACTTTCACCAAGCGGCACGGCCAACCTATGTCGGACACCAACGTGTGGCTCGCTGCACGCCACCGCGAACTCCAATCCCTGGACCTCATCACCACCGCTCTGCAAAAGGACAATGACACCGACGACAGCCCCACTTCGGTTACCGGCGCTGGGGTATCTGCCCGTCGATCGAAGGGGAACCAGTGAACGACACCACCCCCCTCGCCTCTGCGCGACAACGCATGGCTCAGGCCACAGCCGAACGCGCCGAAAAGGCCCTGGCCACGATGATCCGCGACCGCGACCCCATCACCTTCACTGCCGTCGCACAACGAGCAGGCGTCTCACGGGAATACCTCTACCGCCACCCCGAACTGTGCCAACGCATCAAACAGGCCCGTCAAACAGCGCCCCGGCAGTTGAGTTCGACTGCCGGGAAAACCGAAGGGGTTGTCGCGGCGTTGCGTGACCATATCCGCCGCCAAGACCGCGCTCACCAAGACACACTTCGCCAGCTCGCAGCCGACAACGCCGACCTACGCCGCCAACTAGAAACCGCCCTTGGGGTGCTCATCGCCACACCGCAATCCCGTCGGCACGACCTATCGGACTGAAAACTGACCCTAAAGGTAACCGCTAAGCAGGATGATTTACACCGTCATATCGCCCAACACGGACGGCTACTCAAACAATCATTCGCCTGCGTCAAATTCTTGCGCGAGGCCCGTCAGCACCCGCGAAGACAGCATGAGGGCCACCACCGATGAGAGCGCCACCGTCAAACACGCGGTGACAACAACAACCCAAGGTACGGCGATAGGTACTTCGGGCAACCCGACGCGGGTCAAATAAAGACCGCTCAATGCCGCCAACAATCCGACGGCGATACCGGTACCAGTCAAGATCAGATGTTGTCGCAGCAGCACTCCGCGAGCCCACCGTGGGTCTACGCCTACGAGGTGCAGCCGCGCCACCCATCCGCGCATCGACTCTGCTTGCGCGCGGGTAATGACAATCGACACAGTCACCAACAGGAGCAGGAAGCCCGCGCACCACACCACCAATGCCACGTCGGGCACAACCGGCGGCAGCGTGTAATGAATCTCCGCGTATTCTGGATTGATACCCGCCGCCGACAACTCGCGCAAAACCTGCTCAGCATCTAATGGAGGAACCTCGTTGTACACCAACGCCCCGGCCGTCAGGGGAATCCCAAGTTCCTCGGCGGTGGAGGTAAGGACGTAGCCAGGAACAAACACAAACCACGGAGCAGGCCGTACTTGGGCGTACACAGCAGTCACCGTGCCGGATCGCTGACCAGAGTTCATGTCAGCCAAGTCGACTTGACCAGAAGTGATCTCCACCTGGGGATCAGTAACTACCATGCCACCGCTTTCCATGACCTCGCGCTCCTCAGCGCTGAGGGCTCGGCCGATAAGACGCGAGAAATCGCTGAGCGATTCCGCAGCAAAGACAACACCGGCACCGTCACCGGTAGTGACCACATCAGCCAGGTCGGCAAAACCTTCCGGCGTCTGAACGAGTCGACCCGAACTCCACAACTGGACGGGCGTTTGCTCGCGTAGGGTCGGGACCCGCTCGGCGGCGTCCCGAACGGCGTCGGCGACGGGCAACGATGGCGCATCGTCGTTGTCTAACGCCACCACACCCTCGGGTGCTGTGCTGCCTTGTTGGGCCTCTTGAGCCGCAACCGTGCTCTGCACCGATACGACCACCCCCGTTCCAAGGCCAACGCCTAACGCGACCAAGGCTGTATAAGCTGCAGCCCGGGGTAAGTAGTCACGGATGAGGCGGCTCACTAAACGATTTCGAAGGCGCCTTGTGGGTAGAAATCCAGTAACAAGAAGCAAAATCTCCGGGACCAGGAGGACAACCCACCCCACGGCCAAACAGACCAAAATTAACCCATCGAGGGGGCTAGTCAACGACAGGGTGCGGTGGACGAGCAAGGCAAACACGACCAGCGCAGCGAACCGTCGGGCCCGCTCCGACCTTCGGCCTTCGCCCGGACGTTGCGTACCCGCCCGGCCGTTACTCGGCCTATTGCTCACACGCATCCGCAAGAACCACCACGAAGCTATCGTCCCGACCACCAGGCCTACGAGAATCGCTAGGACCGCTTCCCACGGCACAGCGATGCTGGGTCGCGCGATGCCCCACGGGCCAAACCGCGACAAGAAGTAGCCACCTACAACGCCAATCAAAGCGCCCACTGCGGCGCCCACCGCCGCCCACACCACGATCGGGACCAACGGTGCAGCGACTGCCGGACGCACGCCCACCCCGACAGCCGTCATTCTCCGCGACGCTGGGACTAAGCGCCGCGCCTGAGAACTCGTCAAGACGAGTATGACCAGTCCTGGGAGCAAGGCTCCCGGGACCAAGAACAGAATTGGGGAACGCTCAATCCACGCCACGGGAGTATCCGCGGCGTAATCCTCAGCCGTTTGGACAACACCCAATTCTTCGCCCTGGGGTGGGGCGCTGTCATTCATCGCCCTATACGCCTCAGCCGCGAGTTCATCGACGACCGCGGGATCCAGATCATCGAGATAGAGCCTCCCTTCACCACTGACCTGTGCCAGATCGTCACGATCCACGGACAGACCGGACCAGGTCCCGGGGGCCGCGAGCAGCAATCGTCGCGTGTCGTACGAAGGCTCATAAAGACCGACGATGCGTAACTGGCTTCCCCCTAGAGCCTGAACTTCTCGGCCGAGGTCCGACAGGTCTTGTTCGCGCCGCGGCAGTACTAGCGCAATCTCCCCAGGCTGGGTAGGTAACCGACCCGCAACCCGATCAACGGCAGGATCTCGCACTGAGCTCCAGTCGCGTTCATCGTAATAGAGACCGTCGTCGGCGAGCTCGGTGATAGGAACGTCTTGGCTAGTGACGGCAACCGGCACCCCCGAAGTCATTGACCACTTTTGTAGCCGGGCGATGGAACCACTGCCGTAAGGCACTGGGGCTTCGAAACGAAAAATCCCCGCGTACCCGTCGAGAGTGACATCCGCCTGCTCTTGAGAACTAATCGTTTGGCTATCGAGGAATGTGTTGATGCCAAAAAGGAAGACCGCGACCAGCCCCAGGGTGGATGCGGAACGAAACCTCGGTGCCGTGCGAGCGAATCGCCGGGCCCACCGGATCACGTTAGTGAACGAAGAGCGCGTCCCCGACGCCCGGCTCACACCTGGGCACCAAGTTTGCCGACTAGCCGCCCATCGCGTATCTCGACAACCCGGCTAGCGTAAGTGCGGCACTGTGGGTCATGCGAGGCGACCACCACCACGATGCCTCGCTGGGCCAGGTCAACGAGCAACCGATAAACCACGGTCGCGCTGGCGGTGTCCAGTGCTCCCGTTGGTTCATCCGCCAGCAGCACCAAACGACCTCCGGTCAATGCTCGCGCAATGCCCACTCGCTGTCGTTGCCCACCACTTAACTGGCGCGGCAAACGACCCTCGAGCCCCTCCAGTCCTACTCGCACGAGCTCGGCCGATGCCGCATCAAGGGCCGCTTCGGGAGAGTAACCAGCAACCTCCAATGGCAAACTTACATTCTCTACAGCAGTGAACTCTTCGATCAAGGAATCCTGCTGATGGACCATCCCTACAACCTCCCTACGCAACACGATCCGTTCCTCTGGCGACATTGAACTCACCTGAAAGTCCCCCACAACTACCTTGCCCGCGTCAGGCTCATCGACACCCCCGATCAGGTTCAGTAGCGTCGTCTTGCCCGATCCACTTGTGCCGTGGACACACACAAACTCCCCAGCATCTACGTCAAGGTCGACCCCCTCCACCGCCACCACCCGCTCAGCCTCAGAGTCATACCATCGGCTCACGGCTTGGAGGCGGATGACAGTTTCAGGGGTTGACCTCTCGGTCACTCTCAGCAACCGTTCTTAGTTCGCATCGACGACGCCTCGTTAGAGTTAAACCAAGCGAGATCGTTATCCTTCTGACCACGAGGCATGCTGACACGGTCACCGCCACCGTTGGCTCCGTCAGCCAAACAGCCACTGTAAGCGTTCGAGTTGTTCCAATACGAGTCGTTCTGGTTGTTCTCGTTGTTGGCGTCGCTGAATGGATCCACCCAGCGGTAGTTTCCATGCGTCTGGGCGGCGATCAACCACTGGTAGTCATTATTACCCCAGACACACATCTTCCCGTACGCGCACTGAGACAAACTAGCGTCCGCTACCGCAGGTGCCGAGACAACTGCAAACGCCAAGATCACAGCTTTCACGATCGTATTCTTTGACATGTTCCTATCCCTTCAAAGGATCAGCCCCGATGACCGACATACAAAGAACTTAGAACTACCCGGTCCGTCTGGCAACTATTGAAATATCAACTTCTTCGTGCTCACCTACTCGTCGATCACGCCACCTGAGATAATCTGTCCACGACGAGCCAGGCAGAGAAGTATCACACCCGTCCATCACATGGAACACGTCGGAAGAATTACCCTAGATAAGTAGACCGACGTTTAACAGACATGGGAGTGGTTATAGGCGCAGAACGTCTATCTGTCACCTTGCCCCCCGGGACGGTTCGCGATGGTGAGACGTTTGTGTTGGCCGTTTCGGGCGAAGTCATCCCACCGGAATCCGAGCCGGATAGCGACGGTGTGTGGACTTTGGAGGGCTATTCGGCCTGGCCTAATCGACGTCACGGCCGGTGACATGCTTCCTTGCGAGGTTGTTCCTGGACTTACGGAAAGCTAAGTCTGCATCAAGGCATTAGGACGTAGGTGTCCATGATCCAGCCGTGCTCGGCGCGCAGCTTTTGGCGATGCCTGGCGATCTCCTCGGCCACGTCGGCGAGGCGGCCCGAGCGCAACTCTTGATATTCGAGGCCGAGGTAGGCACCCCAGTAGATCCGCAGGTCAGGCTCCCGAGCCGCCAATTCGGTCGCGGCAAACGGGCCGTCAAGCATCACCACGACGCTGCCCAACGCCGGCGACCACTCGCCCAACAGGCGCCGACCGGTGGTGATGTGGATCGGCATACCAATGTCGTGGAGCACGATCCGGTGAGCAGCCGCTAGCGCCTGGAACGCGGAGATCCCCGGGATAACCGTGATGTCGAGGGGCTGCGTCGCGGCGATGGTGTCCACGATGCGGATCGTGCTGTCGTAGAACGCGGGGTCACCCCACACCAAAAATCCGATCGCCTGGTTGGCCGGAATATCTGCGATCACCTGGCCGTACCGCGCAGCGCGCTCAGCGTGCCAATCGAGCACGACCCCTTCGTATGCCGACGCACCAGACGTTGGGACGCTCGCGGCGCGCTTGGGGTCGGGCACCAAAACGATCTGCGGCCGGACGCCGTCAATGAACTGCTCACAGATGGCTTCGCGAGCGCCGACGAGATCGGACTTGGCCAGGCCCTTGTCCGCCACCAACACCACGTCGATGTCGTTGAGCGCCTCAATCGCTTCCACGGTGAGGTGCTTGGGCGATCCGGCACCGATACCGATGATGAAGACGCGGCGCAGGTCTGGGTTCACGAGGGTGGAGTCTAGGCCGCGCTCAGCCCGGTTGTACGCTCTGCGCCATGACTGGTGGTGAAACAGCACTGGGCGCATTGATCGCGGCCAGCGGTCTACATACCGGATTTCAGGTCACGGTCACCGCGGTGGTTTATCCGGCCCTAGCCAGGACAGACCCGCGCGAATGGGCACCGACCCACGACGCGCACAGTCGTTCCATCGTTGGGGTAGTCGTGGTGGTCTACGCCCTGCTGCTCGTCACCACCATATGGGCCCTGCTGACCAATCAGGGCAACGTATGGGTCTGGTTATCAGCCGCCGGCGCGGCTGTGGCTATGGGCACCACCGCGTTAGTTGCCGGGCCAACTCACGGCCGGTTGGACGCTCATCCCGACAATGATTTGGTCCGTAGGCTACTCGCGGCGGACCGAGTGCGAACGCTCGGGGCCCTTGTTTCCTTCGTCGCGGCCCTCCTCGCCGGGTCGATGCTGGCCTAATATCTTTTGCTACGGCTTGAGCACGACCTTGATGCAGCCGTCGCGCTTCTCCGCAAACATCGTGTAGGCGTCGGCGGCTTCCGAGAGTGGCACCGTGTGGGTCGCAATCGACTCCACCCCCAGCACGTCGTCGGCGCTGTTGAGGATGTCGTGCAGCTCGGGTGTCCACTGCTTCACGTGACACTGGCCCATCCGCACTGCGAGGCCCTTGTCGAACATTTCCATCATCGGCATGGGATCGGCCATTCCGCCGTAGACGCCAGAGATCGACACAGTGCCTCCGCGCCGAACTGCAGCCATCGCCGTATGGAGCGCGGCCAGTCGGTCGATCCCGGCCGTTTCGATGGCGCGGCGGGCGATCGGGCCGGGCAAGTGCGCAGCTGCGGTGATGGCTAGGCCGGAGATCGGGTTGCCGTGGGCTTCCATCCCGACTGCGTCCACGACTCCGTCCGCTCCGCGGCCGTCGGTCATGTCGAAGATGGCGGTGGCCACATCCTTGACGTCGCGGAGGTCGATGACTTCGGCACCACCCGCGCGGGCGAGTTCAAGACGCTCAGTGACCAGGTCGACGCCGATCACGCGCTCGATACCCATATGGCGGGCGCTACGGACGGCAAGCTGACCGACCGGGCCCAGACCGATCACTGCCAGCGTCCCACCTTCGGGCACGTCGGCATACGAGACGCCTTGCCACGCCGTTGGGAGGATGTCGGAAAGGTAGAGGTACCGCTCGTCAGAATGCTCTTGACCGACCACTACCGGCCCGAAGTCAGCGTGTGGGACACGCACGAGTTCGGCTTGACCGCCAGGCACCGACCCGTAAAGAGAGGTGTACCCGAAGAGCTGAGCACCCTTGCCCTGCTCGCGCACCTGCGTGGTCTCGCACTGGGCAAAGAGCCCGCGGTCGCACATCCAGCACGAGCCACACGAGATGTTGAACGGCACGACCACGCGGTCCCCCACCGCTAGTGACCCGGTCTGGCTGCCGACTTCCTCAACGATGCCCATGAACTCGTGGCCAAGGATGTCACCCTTGGCCAAGTAGGGCGCGAGAACCGAGTAAAGGTGCAGGTCAGAGCCGCAGATGGCGGTGGAGGTCACCCGCACGATGGCGTCGGTCGGTGCCTGGATGACTGGGTCCGGGACCTCTTTAACCTCGACGTTTCGGATGCCTTGCCAAGTGAGTGCCTTCATACGGTCAACGCTAAGCGCGGGCGACGCGGCTCGCATGTCGAGCGCCAATCCCCGTGGCGACGTAGCGTGCACGGCATGAGTAAACCCGTTGCCCTCGTCGCTGGCGCCTCCCGTGGGCTGGGCCTATTGATCGCCCGTGACCTACTCGAACGCAACCATGACGTGGCGATCTGCGCCCGCTCTGAAGAAGAACTGGACGCTGCCGTAGCCCACCTTTCTGAGTTCGGCGCGGTGTCTTCGTACGTATGCGACGTCGGGAATCGCAACCAGGTGTCTGAGATGGTGTCGGAGGTGCGCGCCAACATGGGGTCGATAGATGTGCTGATCAGCGTCGCAGGGGTGATCCAAGTCGGTCCGGCGGAGTCGGTGACGTTGGAGCATTTCGACGAGGCCATTGGGGCGATGCTGTTCGGTCCGATTCACCTGACGTGGGCCGTCTTGCCGGGTATGCGGTCTCGCGGGTACGGCCGCATCGGAACCGTTGCGTCAATCGGCGGGACGGTCGCGCCGCCGCATCTGTTGCCCTACGCGACCGCGAAATTCGGGGCGGTCGGGTTCTCTGAGGGGTTGGCGTCGGAATTACAGGGCACGGGCGTGACCTCCACGACGATCGTGCCGGGTCTGATGCGGACGGGGTCGCACGAGCGCGCCCTGTTCACGGGCAATCAAGGGGCCGAGTACGCCTGGTTCGCGCCGTCTGCATCGTTGCCGCTGATCTCCATGGACGCCGAACGTGCCGCCGCCAAGATCGTCGGTGGCGTGCTGGCCGGCAAACCTCGTGTCCCTTTGCACCCACTGACCCATATCGGCTCTCGGGTGCATGGCCTCGCGCCGGCGACCACGGTGCGGGCGCTAGGCCTGGTGAACCGTCTCTTACCCGGAGCACCGCAGCCGCCGATCACGGCGACCATTCCTGGATATGCAGCGGCGCAGCGCCTGGGGTCGGGCACCGTCAAGGCTCTGACGACCCTCGGGACGCGGGCCGCCGAACGCTTCAACCAGCGAACCGGTACCTAGCTGGCGGTATACGTGCACATGCTCGTGAAGTACACCATCACGAGAACTTTCGGTCGAAAATGCTTGTAAACCAGCATTTCCGTGCCGAAGTTCTCGTCAAAGCGTCATAGACTTACATTGTGGATCTCAGCAGTTTCACCTCGCCCTCCCCTGGCAGCCTCGTCCCGATCAGTGGCACCGACGGTGTGTCCGGTGAGTGGTCACATCGAGCATTCGTTCCCCACCCGCTGCACGACGCCACACCGCACCTCTCGCCCGCCACGTACCTCAGAGTCGCCGACGCGCGGGCAGCCCTGGCGGCGCTAGACAGCACTGCCCGGCAACTGCCCAATCCATCCCTCTTGCGGCAACCCTCTCTCCGGCGCGAAGCGCAGAGCACATCCGCTTTGGAAGGTACGTACGAGTCCCTTCCTGCTGTACTGACGGCGGACGCGGAGGGGACACAAACACCGACGATGCGTGAAGTCCTCAATTTCGTCCATATGGCCCAACAGGCCTTCGATTGGGTAGCTGACCAGAGGCCTTTGACCGTCAGCATGTTCAGTGAGCTTCAGCGCACACTCGTCCGCGGAACTCCAACCGAAGGCCCATCCTCGGGGAAGATCCGGGACATCCAGGTCGTCATCGGTCATGTTTCGGTCGGCACGGCCCCCTTATCGGCAGCGCACTCAGCGCGCTTCATACCCCCACCCCCGGGAACGGACCTCGAGTCGCAGGTCGCTGACTTGTTGCGGTGGCTGATGGTCGGGCGCCGTAGGGACGTAGATCCGGTGGTCCGTGCCGCACTTGCGCACTATCAGTTCGAGACGCTGCACCCTTTCCACGATGGCAACGGCCGCATCGGACGACTCTTGATCGTCTTGCACCTTCAGCTGATGAAGATGATCAAAGAACCCACATTGACCGTCTCTCCGTGGTTCGAAGCTCGACGCAGCGATTACTACGATCGCCTGTATGCGGTGAGCAGCAACGGGGAATGGGATCAGTGGGTAGCCTTCTTCGCTCAAGGACTCGAGGATTCGGCCCTACGCACCCGGGACCAAATGTTGCGACTTTCGCAGGCTCAGGCCGACCTGAAGGAAACGGTGCGGTCATCTGCACTTCGAGCTGACACCGCTCAACTGCTCGTCGATTACGCCACAGCCCATCCAGCCTTCACGGTGCGCCAAGTCCAGCGGGATCTGAGCGTTTCTTATCCACGCGCCAAGGGTCTTATTCAGCAGTTGTGCGATCTCGGTGTACTCCAGGGAACCGGCGCTACGTACCGGCAGCAGTTTTACGCGCCGACCGTTCTTCAGGTGCTGCTCGACGATAGACCCGCCTCAACGTGATCCGCCCTTACGGCGTATCCGGTGTGACGGCATACTGCTTGGATGGACTCTGCGAACCCACTAGCAAGCACGACCGAATCTGACTTTCTTGCCTTTGAGTTGTTGCTCAACGATGAAGACCGAGCGCTGTTGGCCCGCGTACGCGACTTTATGGTGACCTCTGTCGAGCCGATCATCAACGACTACTGGACCCGGGCGCAGTTTCCGCACGAACTCGTCCCCGCAATGGCCGAGTTGGGTATTGCCGGTCTGCCGCACGACGCGCCGGGGTGTCCGGGGCGCAGTTCGCTGCTCGACGGCATGGTGCACATGGAGATGGCCCGCACCGATGCGTCGATCGAGACCTTTATGGGCGTTCACGGCGGGCTCGCAATGGGCTCGATCGCGCTCTGCGGCTCAGATGAGCAAAAGCAACGGTGGTTGCCGGCGATGGCTCGTATGGAGTTGCTCGGGTCGTTCGGTCTGACCGAGCCGGAGGTGGGTTCGGGCATCGCCGGTGGCCTGGCCACGACCGCTCGGCGCGAGGGCGACGAGTGGGTGCTCGACGGGCACAAGAAGTGGATCGGCAACGCCTCGTTTGCCGATCTCAATGTGATCTGGGCTCGTGACGTCGAAGACGACCAGGTTAAGGGCTTTGTGGTCGAGAAGGGCGCCGAGGGCATGCACTTCGAGGTGCAACAAGACAAGATGGCGCTGCGCGCGGTGCTGAACTCGGAGATCACATTGACTGGGGTCCGTGTTCCTGAAGCCAACCGGCTAGCGCACGCCAACACGTTCAAGGACACTGCCAAGGTTCTGAAGGTCACGCGGATGGGCGTGGCGTGGGCGGCGACCGGTTGCGGGCGGGGTGCGTACGAGCACGCGCTGGCCTATACGAAGACGCGTGAGCAGTTTGGCCGACCGATCGCCGGTTTCCAGTTGGTGCAGGATCTGCTCGTCAGAATGCTCGCCAACGTGACGGCTTCGACGGCGATGTGTGTGCGCGTTTCTCAGTTGCAGGACGCCGGGCTCCTTCGCGATGAGCACGCCTCGTTGGCCAAGGCCTTCACGACGGCCCGGATGCGCGAGACCGTTGGCTGGGCACGTGAAGTGCTCGGCGGCAACGGGATCCTGCTCGAACACCACGTGGGACGCTTTGTGGCCGATGCCGAGGCCATCTACTCGTATGAAGGCACTCGCGAAATCAACACGCTCATCGTCGGCCGGGCCATCACCGGCAAAGGCGCCTTCGTCTAGCCTAGTCCGACTTAGTCCGTATAGTGGATGGATGACCACGGTAGTCAACATCCACGAGGCGAAGTCCAGCCTGTCCAAGCTCCTCGAACGTGTCGAGTCCGGGGAACGAGTGACCATCGCCCGAGCGGGGCGACCCATCGCTGATTTGGTTGCCCATAAGCGCGCCGACATCGTTTTCGGGACGGCCAAAGGCCTGGTGCTCATCCTCGACGACGAGACTTTCGATGACGTGGACGAAGACATAGTCACGATGTTTGAAGGCTCTTGATGCTGCTCGACACGCACATCGTTCTCTGGATGCTGTCCGACGACCCCAAACTCGGGCCCGCGGCACGCTCAGCGATTTCCGACGAGTTGGACATTCTGGTCTCGACCGCGTGTTTGTGGGAGATGGCGATCAAGCAGTCGTCGGGGAAACTCACACTTCCTGAAGACGTCATCTCCCGGGTCGAGAGCGCGGGCGCTCGCTGGCTGGACATAAGCCCAAACCACGCCTGGGGCGTCGGCAAAATCGAAGGACTGGCACATTCGGACCCCTTCGACCGGTTACTGATCGCTGCGGCAGCGTCCGAGAACATGACCCTCATGACTGCCGACCGCAAACTGCTCGACTACATCGGAACTCCCGAGATTCGACTCCTCGACGCCAGGCTCTAGGCCTTCTTCGCGGCGGTCTTCTTTGCAGGCGCGCGCTTCTTGGTCGCGGCCTTCTTGGTGGTCTTCTTCGCAACTCGCTTGCGCGTCGTCGGCCCCTTGGCGCGCTTGTCAGCGAGCAACTCAAACCCACGCTCGGGGGTAATCGAATCGGGGTCGTCATCCTTGCGCAGCGTGGCGTTGGTCTCGCCGTCGGTCACGTAGGCACCGAAGCGGCCATCTTTGACCACGACCGGCTTCTCCGACACCGGGTCGTTGCCCAGTTCCTTCAGCGGTGGCGCTGCGGCCCGACCCCGCTGCTTGGGCTGGGCATAGATCGCCAGCGACTCTTCAAGGGTGACGGTAAACAGTTGGTCTTCGGTGGCTAGCGAGCGCGAGTCCGTGCCCTTCTTCAGGTACGGGCCGTAGCGACCGTTCTGGGCTGTGATCTCATCGCCTGACTCGGGGTCGGCGCCGACCACGCGGGGCAAGCTCAGCAGCCGCAGCGCCGTGTCTAGTTCGATCGTCGACAGGTCCATGTCTTGAAACAGGCTGGCCGTTCGCGGCTTCACCTTGGCTGACTTTTTGGTGGGCTTCTTCGGCCCGGTGCCACCATCACCGGCGCTCACAGCAGCACCTGCACCGTCGTCGGGGTCGGGGATGACCTCGGTGACGTAGGGGCCATATCGACCGGCCTTAGCGACAATGTCGCGCCCGTTGTCGGGGTCCTGGCCGAGCACGCGCCCGTCGTCAGATGCCGTCTCCAGCAGTTCGCGACCCTTGGCCGCGGTCATCTCGTCGGGAGCGATGTCGTCGGTGATGCTGGCCCGCTTGGGCTCTCCTTCGTTGTTGACGTCCTCGACGTAGGGGCCATAGCGCCCGACCCGCACGACGATGCCTTCACCGATCTCGATAGTCGAGACTCCGCGGGCATCAATGTCGCCCAAGTCGGCCACGAGATCGCGCAGACCTTCGGCGTGCTTGTCTTCGTCACCGAAGTAGAAGCGCTTCAGCCACGCCACTCGCTGTTCGTCGCCGCGAGCAATGGCATCAAGGTCTTCTTCCATCGAGGCGGTGAAGTCGTAGTCCACCAGCCGGGAGAAGTGCAGTTCCAGCAACCGGGTCACCGCAAAGGCCAGCCAGGTCGGGATCAGCGCCGAACCTTTGGTGCGCACATAGCCGCGGTCCTGGATCGTGCCGACCGTGGCGGCATACGTCGAGGGGCGTCCGATGCCCTTTTCCTCCAGCGCCTTGACCAGCGTGGCCTCGGTGTATCGGGCGGGCGGGTTGGTCTGGTGCCCCTGAGCGTCAGCGCGCAGGGTGTCGAGGTTGACCCCCTCGGACAGCTTCGGCAGGCGGCGCTCGGTGTCGGCGTCGTTGCGGGCGTGGCGGTCTTCGTCACGGCCCTCTTCGTATGCCGCCAGGAACCCCCGGAACGTAATCACCGTCCCGCTCGCGGAGAACTCGGCGTCAGCCACGGCAACCCCACCGGCGCTGGTGCCCGAAGGCAACGTCGCACCAAGCTTGACGCTTGCGGTCGACCCGCGTGCATCCGACATCTGCGAAGCAACCGTGCGCTTCCAGATCAGTTCGTAGAGCGCGTACTCCTGGCCGCGCAACTCTCCAGCGACCTGGGCCGGCGTGCGGAACGAATCCCCCGCCGGGCGGATGGCTTCGTGAGCCTCTTGCGCGTTCTTAGCCTTCTTGCCGTAGGTCCGCGGCGCGTCCGGTATGTACTCCGCGCCATAGAGATCGGTGGCCTGCCTGCGGGCGGCGCTGATTGCCGAGCCCGACAGTGTCGTCGAGTCCGTCCGCATGTAGGTGATGTAGCCGTTTTCGTAGAGCCGTTGAGCGGTCCGCATCGCGGCCTGGCTGCCGAGACGCAACTTGCGGCTGGCCTCCTGCTGCAGCGTCGATGTCGTGAAGGGCGCGGACGGGCGACGGGTATAGGGCTTCTCCGACACCTCGCGGACCGTGACGCCCGACTCACCCATGGCCTCGGCAATCGCCGTCGCCAGCGCCGCGTCGAGGTGACGTACCCCCGAAGTCTTCAACTCCCCCGAGTCCGCGAAGTCACGACCGGTGGCGACCCGAGATCCGTCCACGCCGGTCAGTCGTGCGACAAACGTTTGCCCCGAGTTGGATGACGGCGCAAACTCCCCCTCGACGTCCCAATACGACGCCGACTTAAACGCCATCCGCTCGCGCTCACGCTCCACGACCATCCGCGTGGCGACAGACTGCACCCGCCCCGCCGACAGCCCTTGCTTGATCTTGCGCCACAGCACGGGCGAGACCTCATACCCATAGAGGCGGTCCAACACGCGCCGCGTCTCCTGGGCATCCACCATCTGTATGTCGATGTCGCGGGTCTCATTCACCGCGCGCTGGATGGCTTCTCTGGTGATCTCGTGGAAGACCATCCGCTTGACCGGGACCTTGGGCTTGAGCACCTCGAGCAGATGCCAGGCGATGGCCTCGCCCTCGCGGTCCTCATCAGTGGCTAATAGGAGCTCGTCGGCGTCTTTGAGCGCACGCTTGAGCTCGGCGACCTTCTTTTTCTTGTCCCCATCGACCACGTAGTACGGGTCGAAGCCATCGTCGACGTTGATCGCGAAACGCCCGTACGGCCCCTTCTTCATGTCGACCGGCAGCTCGCTCGGGTTAGGCAGGTCGCGGATGTGCCCGACGCTGGCGTCGACCTGATAGTCCTTGCCGAGGAACTCAGCAATCTTCTTGGCTTTCGCCGGTGACTCGACGATGACCAGTGTGTTCGCCATGCGTTACTCCTTGTTGTAGCCCACGTGCCGCGGATTCGTCGCGACTCTGACGGGGACTTCCGGCACACGCTAACTCACGTTCTCGCCCGTAAGGGCCGCGTGTCGGAATACGCGTCGCCCTGGCTGGCATCCTTAGGTATGTCATCCGCAGACTCCCAGCCCGCTGCCGCATCTCTTCGTCCAGGCCATTACCCGGGCTCACCGGTGGGTCAGAACCACACCGCCCCGGTCGCTCGGCGGGTCCGCGCGACCTTCGACGGCGTCACGGTGGTGGACACGACGCGGGCGATCTACGTCTGGGAGCACCCGTACTATCCGCAGTTCTACATCCCGGCTGCTGACGTGGACACGTCGCTATTGAGCCACGACGGGCGAGGCAAGAAAACGGCCCAGGGTATGTGGTCAGTTCAGTCCCTCGCGCACGGCGAGCGCACCGGCGCCGGGGCGGTGCGATTGCTGACCGAGCCCGCGATCGAGGGTCTCGAGGCGACATACCGGTTTGAGTGGGACGCCATGGACGCCTGGTATGAGGAAGACGAAGAGGTGTTTCTGCACCCGCGCAGCCCGTACGTGCGAGTGGACTCGCTGCGGTCCTCACGCCGCATCCGGATCGAGAAGGACGGCGTGGTCATCGCTGACTCGACGTCGCCGGTGGTGCTGCTAGAGACGGGGCTGCCCGCTCGGTTCTACCTGCCGCGCACCGACGTGAACTGGGCGCTCATGGTGACCAGCGAAACGCAGACGCAGTGCCCGTACAAGGGCATCAGCACCGGTTACTGGTCGATTGACGTCAACCGCGCACACCATGAAGACCTCGCCTGGTCCTACGACTTCCCGACCCGGGTGTGCGCCCCGATCGCTGGGCTCGTCTGCTTCTACAACGAGAAGGTCGACGTCTTCATCGACGGCACACCCGAGCGCTGACCACAGTCCGACTGGTGGCACTCGCCTTCCGTCGCGAAGATCGGCTTTCGTCCCCAACGTCTCGGTACATCACGAACATCGCGCTATAGAGCGATGGTGTGAACGCACCGTGACGGTCGCAACGCGAGCCGATTTGGTATGCAGCGGGCTAGCTACGCGTCTACGGGAGCCGCGAACTGGGAGCGGTAGAGCGCGGCATAGGCACCGTCAGCTTCGAGCAACGCGTCGTGCGTGCCCTGCTCGGCGATGTGTCCAGCCTCCATCACCAGGATCACGTCGGCATCGCGGATCGTTGAGAGCCGGTGGGCGATCACGAACGAGGTCCGGTCAGCCCGCAGCGCGGCCATCGCCTGCTGCAGCAACAACTCCGTGCGGGTGTCCACCGACGACGTCGCCTCGTCCAAGATCAGCAACGCCGGGTCGGTCAGGAACGCCCGAGCGATCGTGATCAGCTGACGCTCCCCCGCCGACACACTGCCGCCTTCGGAGTCCAACACCGTGTCGTATCCCTCGGGCAGCGAGTGCACGAAACGGTCGACATACGTGGCGCGTGCCGCTTCCAACATCTCGATCTCAGTGGCTTCCGGCCGTCCGTAGACGATGTTCTCGCGGATCGATCCCTTGAACAGCCAGGCGTCCTGCAGCACCATTCCGACCCGCGAGCGCAGGTCGTGACGGGTGAGGTCGGTGATGTCGATGCCGTCCAGCGTGATCCGCCCGGAATTGAGTTCGTAGAAGCGCATCAGCAGGTTGACCAGCGTCGTCTTGCCCGCACCGGTCGGCCCGACGATGGCCACCGTCTGGCCAGGCTCCACGCACAGGTCGAGGTCTTCGATCAGCGGCTGCGCCGGGTCGTAGGAGAACGACACGTCCTCAAAGTCCACCCGACCTCGCGGCGAATCCAGTACCGCCGGGCTAGCCACCTCGGCCTCTTGTTCGGGAGCGTCCAGCACCTCGAAGACCCGCTCGGCTGACGCCACACCCGACTGCATCAGGTTGGCCATCGACGCCACCTGGGTCAGCGGTTGGGTGAACTGCCGCGAGTACTGGATGAACGCCTGCACGTCGCCGAGGCTCATCGAGCCGCTAGCCACCCGCATCCCACCGAGCACGGCAATGACCACGTAGTTCAGGTTCCCGATGAACATCACCGAGGGCATGATCAAACCGGAGACGAACTGGGCTCCAAAACTGGCGGCATACAACTCGTCGTTGGAGGTGTCGAACGCCGTCCGCGACTCGCGACGTCGACCGAAGACCTGGATCAGCTCGTGGCCGGAGAAAGACTCTTCGACGATGCCGTTGACCGCGCCGGTGTGCTTCCACTGCCGCACGAACAGGCCTTGAGCACGCCTGCCGATCACGGCCGTCACGGCCATGACCAGCGGGATCGTGATCAGCGCGACGATCGCCAGCAGCGGCGACACGATAAACATCATGACCACCATTGCCACCACGGTCAGCAGCGAGGTCAGCAACTGACTCAGCGTTTGCTGCAGGCTCTGCGCGACGTTGTCGATGTCGTTGGTGACCCGGCTCAACACCTCACCCCGGGGCTGGGAGTCGAAGTAGGGCAGCGGAAGGCGGTGCAGTTTTTCTTCGACGATGCGACGCAGCCCGAAGACGGCCCGGTTCACCACCACGACCAGGAGCCGGCCCTGCGCCCACGCGAGCAGCGAGGCCATCACGTAGAGGGCGAGGGCAAACATCAGCACGTCACCGACGGCGCCGAAGTCGATGCCCTGACCAGGCACGACGTACTTCATCGCGCCCAGAATGTCGGCCAACGTGTCGTCGCCGCCGGCGCGCAGAGCCTGGACGGCCTGCTCTTGGGTGGTCCCCGCCGGGACGAACCGGGAGGCAAACGAACCGCTAAAGATCAGGTCGGTGGCCCGGGCTAGAATCAGCGGACCAACCGCTGTGAGCACCACGGAGACGCTCGTCATCACGAAGACGCCGAGCAGCAGCGTGCGGTCCGGGCGCAGCATGCCGAGCAGTCGCATCGCGGAGCCGCGGAAGTTCATCGGCTTCTCGACGGGCGCTCCGATGCCGGCCCCTGGCCCCCGGCGCTGCACGGGTGGCCCACGCCTGGCTTCGGCGGCCTTTTCTTCGGCAGACTTGATCCCTTCAGCCATCTTAGGCCACCTCTGAACTCAGTTGGGAGGACACAATCTCTTGGTATGTCGTGCAGTCGGCGAGCAACTCATCGTGTGTCCCGCGGCCGACCACCCGACCGTCTTCGAGCACGATGATCTGGTCGGCGTTGATGATCGTGGACACCCGTTGGGCGACGACGAGCACGGTCGAGGTGGCGGTCAACGCACCGAGAGCAGCGCGCAACCGGGCGTCGGTAGCCACGTCGAGCGCCGAGAACGAGTCGTCGAACACGTAGACCTCGGGTCGTTTGACCAGCGCCCTCGCAATGGCGAGTCGTTGTCGCTGCCCACCAGAGACGGTGGTGCCGCCTTGGGCTACCGAGGCGTCGAGACCCCCGGTCATGGCGGCCACAAAGTCGTCGGCCTGGGCGACGTGCAGCGCCTCCCAGAGCTCGTCGTCGGTGGCCTCGGGGTTGCCGTAGCGCAGGTTTGAGGCCACCGTCCCGGAGAACAGGTAGGGCTTCCGCGGGACGATGCCGGCCTTGGACCACAGGTCTTCCAACGCCGCCTCGCGCACGTTGACACCGTTGAAGAGCACCGCCCCGGACGTGACGTCATACAACCTGGTCACGCGTGAGATGGCCGTGGTTTTGCCCGACCCGGTGGAACCGATCAAGGCGGTCATCTGGCCGGGACAAGCGGCGAACGACACGTCGCAGAGCACCGGTGCGTCGGCCCCTGGGTAGTGGAACTCGACCTCCGCGAACTCGACGGTGACGGGTCCCTCGGGGATCTGGGTCGCCCGGGCGGGGTCGACCACGGTGGTGTCGGTGGACAGGACCTCCATGATCCGAGTCGCCGAGACCGCTGCGCGCGGGATCATCGTGGCCATGAAGGTCGCCATCATCACCGACATCAGCACGAACAACAGGTAGGCCTGGAACGCGATCAAAGAGCCGACCTGCATCTGACCGTCCTCGACGCGACGAGCGCCAAACCACAGCACCGCGACACTGGACCCGTTGAGCACCATCGTGACGATCGGGAACACCATCGCCATCAGCTTGCCCACCGCCAGAGCGGCCCCGGTGTATTGCGCGTTGGCTTCGGAAAAGCGCGCTTCCTCTTGGTCTTCACGGACGAACGCACGCACCACTCGGACGCCGGTGATCTGCTCGCGCAGCACCCGGTTGACGAGGTCGACGGACTTTTGCATGATCCCGAACTGCGGCACCATCTTGACCAGGATCAGCCCGATGCAGACCGCCAGCAGGGGCACCGCAACGGCCATCAGCCAAGCCAGGCCGGCGTCTTCGCGCAACGCCATGATGATGCCGCCGATCATCATGATCGGCACGGTCAGCATCATGGACATCCCCATGAAGGTAACGGTTTGCACCTGCGTGACGTCGTTGGTGGTGCGGCTGATGAGCGTGGGGGCACCGAAATGGTTGACCTCTTGGGCGCTGAAGCTGCTGACCCGATCGAAGACGTTGCCTCGCAGGTCGCGGGCCATGCCGGATGCGGTGCGTGCGGCGAGATAGGTCGCGGCCACCGTCACCGCGATCTGGAGACAAGAGAACAGCAGCATCTGACCGCCGAGAGTGATGATCATGCCGGTATCCCCGACCGCGATGCCCTCGTCGACGATCCGCCCGTTCAGGCTCGGCAGATAGAGCGAGGCCAGCGTCGAGACGAACTGCAGCACGAGCAGGATCGCGATGATCGTTTTGTATGGCGCAAGGTGCCTGCGCAGCAACGTGATCAGCATGAGGTGGCTGCCGTTCGTGTAGTGGTCGTGGAGCGGGGTTGGTGGCTGCCCGACTGATGACCTGCTGATTTGAGGGTGCCGTCCAGGAGCACGTCGACGATCTGTTGCGGTGTGAGCAAGTCGCCATGGGCGATGTGGCGGTGGCTGCCCGAGAAGGTCAGCATGCGTAGGAATCTCAGCAGATCCTCTGGGCTCAAGGTGAGTAGGTCAGCGTCGGGCGCGATGAGCTCGAGCATGCGATCGTGCAGGCGGGTCTGGGCCGCTTGATGGCTCTCGCTGTCATGACTCGTGGAGTTGTGCCCGCGGGAGTCGTGGCCGGGCGGGCGGACCATGCCGGTAGCGCTCATGAGCTCGAAGAGGCCAACCAGGTGGTCCTGATGTGCGGTGACCATGTCGAGCAGCCGCTGGCGAAGGGGTTGGACGGAGTCGATGTGTTGGATGCGTTCGATGAGCGACTCGGGGTCGAATGCCCTAATCAGGGCGGCTTGCACCAGGTCGTCTTTGGTGTCGAACACTCGGAAGATCGTGCCCTCGGCGACTCGGGCGTGCTCGGCGATCTCTTTGGTGGTGGCGGCCAGGCCCTTGTCGCGAAGCACGTTGATGGCTGCGCCCTCCAGCTGGGCGCGGCGTTCATCAGGAGTCATCGCTGGTGCCCTTCGCGATGAGGTGCTGGTCGGCATACCGGAGATCATAAGTGAGTGAGCGCTCACTCGCAGCCGCTTATTCCGGTTGGCCCTGAGCCCTGCCTTGAGGGCCACGATCCACACCTTTGGCCCTGTGGAAGAGCCCCGTCTTGATCCCCTTCGGTGAGGTCTACTCCAGACTCAAGGTCATTCGGTGGGTCGAGAGGGGCAACGTATGAGTGAGTTGGTTGGGGTCATGGGTCGAGCGGGCTCGCACTGGGTCGATGACGGCAGGGAGGTGCGTGGGGCTGCCAGCGATCTGGTCTCCGGGCTGCTCGGGGTGCAAGTGACCGCCACCTCGGTGCGGGCGCGATGGCTGGGCCTGCGGTCGGCATACGAGGCGCCGGAGGCAGAGTTGGCGTGGGCTGCGATGGACGGGCCGCGCGCCGGTGCGCACGCCACGTTGGGCCTCGGCCGTGAGGTCCGCGATGCGCTCTGGGCTTATGCCGACCGCCTGGACACCCTGAGCGCCACCTGGGTTGAGCCGGCGGACGTGAACGTTTCAGGCCACCGTCGACGCTGCCGACCGCGAGTGCGCCGACGCGATCGGACTGCTCATCAGGCCATTCGCTCGCCGTGCCGCGAGCGGCCGGTGGGCACCCACTCCACCGGTGTGCGGGCCTTCCTGGGGCGCTCCGCCCACGCCGCGCTGGGATCCGCTGAACGCGTGGGTCCAGGAATGGGGCGGGTTCGGCCCACCACTAGATCGAGGCGAAACAAGCCGGGCCCTGTATTCGCTCGGCCTGTCCCACGCCGTTGGGTCGGGCTACGTCACCTGGGTTTACGAAATCGACTTCATCTCTGGCGCGCCGCCGCTCGTCGAAGACCTCACGGCGGCCGGAAAGTGGTCGAAGGTCAGCACCGTGTTGGATCGGGCGGGGGTTGGCCTGACGTTTGCTCAGTCCGGCTGGAAGGAGTGGAAAGCTTCGGAAGCCTCGGGCACCGGTGAGCGGGTCGGGCGCAGCGTGATGATGGGTGCAACGACCGCCACCGGAGCGTGGGCCGGCGCGGAAGCAGGGGCCATTACCGGCGGCCTGATCGGGTCAGCCTTTGGGCCGGGCCCTGGCACTGCGGTCGGCATGATGATCGGCGGGACCGTGGGCGGGTTCGCTGGTTCATACGCCGGTCAGTATGTCGGCAATCACCTCGTGGACTACGGCGGCGAGGTTGGAGATCTGGCCGGGGACGGGCTCGAATGGGTCGGCGACGAGGCTGGCGATGCCGTGGACTGGGCGGGAGAGGGAGCCGGGGACGCCTACGACACGTGGGCGTTTTGGGACTAAGCATGGACAGACTGCTACGGATGAGTCACTGCTTGGGCGTGGGGTTCATGCACCCGCGGTCTTGGCTCAGTTCCGCGTGGGGTGATGAAGAGGTGGTGGCGTTGGAGCCGGCCCACCCCGATGGTGACTTCCGGGCCAACCTGGTGTTGACGGTCACAAGCAACGGCGGGCTCTCGTTTCGAGATTGGCAGGCCAAGACCGACAGGGTGCTGCCTCTCCTATTGCGGGACTATTCGCTGGTCGACCTCGAACGCCTTGAGGTAGCCGGGCATCCTGGCGGGCGACGGTGCGCTCGGCACGTGACGTCGTCTGGGGCTTTAGTCCTGACGAACCAATGGTTCACCGCCATAGACGGACTAGCATCACGCTCTCAGGAACGGCCGACGTCTCGTCTTTTGGCGCGCTACGGACGGCCTTCACTCAGGCAGCAGCCACCCTAGCGGTGCCAGTTGCTCTGGTCTCGATCGGCCATCCCTGACGCCTTGGGCCAATGTCTAGCAATCGGGCTTTCGGCTTGTGGCGGCTAGCTGCCATCGGGTCATGCTGCAGCCATACGCAATTGGACACGGTGCAGCGCAGAAGGCCCGCGTGCCCTCACCAAAACCGATACCCCAACCTCCCGTTAGTCTCCCGAACGAGGTGGCCGACCTGTCGGTAAGGGCGGACGCGGGTTGAGTCTCCTCTGGAGGCTTGAGAAGGGCGGGAAGTAGACCCCGGTCCGACGCCCTCTCGACGAGACGACGCGAGCTCCTAGTCCTTACAATCGGCTGGGCCCTGAGATGAGCTCTGGACTGCGAGCGCCTAGAGATCGTGAGCGCCGACGTGGGCGTGAACGGTCTGGACTGTCTGCGGCGCTTGACCGGCCCGTATTAACTGGCACCGCCCGGTGGGTAGAAGTGTCGGGCGCACGGAGCCGAACAGCTGGCCCTCGCTGCGGTCTCCGGAGAGCAGCAATCCGGTGGCTCCGGATTCACGGATGGAGGCGAACGCCGACTCGAACATCCCTCGGGCGGTACCGTTGGTGCGCCGCGCCAAGACGACGTTGAGGTTCACTTCGCGGCCCATCGACAGGTACGGCACCAGCGCCGCCAGAGGCGAGGATCGGCTGGCGGTCAGCACGTCGTAGTCGTCCACGATCAGCATGATCCGCGGCGTTGGTGCGGTGAACGACGCCGCAGCATCGGCCAGTCGGATGGCCCGCAGTTCGAGCTCGGGGAGGATCGCTTCGACGAGCCGACCGGCCATGACCGCCGATCCGGCATACCCGCCTAGGAGGTCGTCCGGCACCACATCGCGCATGGTTCCGCGGGGGTCGATGACCGCGATGACCAACTCTTCCGCGTTGCTTCCTTCGGCCATGCTCGCAGCGATATGCGTCAAGAGCCCGGTGCGCCCGGTGCCGCTATCACCGATGATCAACAGGTTGCGGTCCACCCCGTCAAAGTCCAACTCCGACGTGGCGAACGTCGCCTCATCGAGGCCAAGCGGCACCAGCGCTTCGCCGGGCTCGAGTCGCGGCTCGAGGTCGGTCGCACTCAACGAGGTTGGCAGCACTCGCACTGGTCGCGCCCGGAGCGGGGTCGTGGCAGACACACGTTGCACGAGTGCGGCCAGGGCGGGCGCGTTGCTCTCTTCGTCGACCGTGCCGTCGACACGCGACAGCGCGACCTGCGCAAACAGCTTCGACTGCAGCAGGCACCGACCCGGCCCGGCCGACTTCAGCGTCTCAGCGAGTTTGCGGTCCACACCCGATTCGGCGGGGTCGCCAAGTCGCATTTCGATGACGGTCCCAAAGAAGGTCTGTTGGTTCAGCCGCACTTCGTTCCACCGGCTCGCGGTGGCCACCACGGTGATGCCGTACGCAGGCCCGCGCCGCACGAGAGCCTGCATCAGCCCGGTGGTCGAGTCGTGCTCGTCAGCCAGCGGCCCGAAACCGTCGACCAACAGCACTACGTCGGCCACGTTCCTCGGGTGGGCCACCGGCGACCTGGCGTCCATCGCTGCCCTGGCCCTCACCAAGGAATCGACCCGCAACTGGGTGAAAAGTTCTTCGCGTTCGGTCAGGAGACCGTGCACTTCTTCGACGATCCGCCGGGTAACCTCCGGCTCCATTCGACCGGCCACCCCGGCCACACACGGCAATCCTTCGATGGTCTGCAGGGCAGATCCCAGCGCATCGATGCCGTACACCACCACCTCATACGGTGTGTGGGTCAGCGACAGCGAGGCGGCGATAGTGCGCAGCACGGTCGATCGCCCACTTCGGGGCCCGCCCACGACCAACACGTGGCTGGTCGAGTCGCCAAGGTCGAGCTCCCAGGGGCCCTGCCATTGCTGTGACGGATCGTCGAGCACGCCCAGCGGCACCCGCAGGGGCTTACTGCGCGGAATGCGTGGGCCGACGGCGGTGTCAACGACTCCAACACGATGGACCTGATCGAGGCTGAGGCGTCCGGGAAGCGGCGACGACCACACAGCGTGACCAACCGACGGCATCAGCGCGAGCCGAGTGACGGTTTCGTCCAAGAGGGTTGGTGCCGTCGGGCCTTCATCGAGGTCGTCGAACCCACTCACCTGGGTCGTCGAACCCGCAAAGACATCAGACTTCACGGGCCGGTAGTGGGAGAGAACTTCGACGCCTCGGGGTTCCTGCACGGGTGCGGCGACGGTTGGGGCGAGCGGCCCGGAGACGAAGCCCGGCCCTGAACCGGGTGTACGTCGCAGTGTCCACCTTGAGATACCCATACCCAGGCAGTGCTGGCAGCGCGAAGGCGTCGGGTGTGTCGAGCACGGTGCGGCTTTCGGCCTCGGACAGCGTGCGCAGCCCCAGGCGATACGAGAGGTAGGTGTCCAAGCCGCGCAGTTTTCCGGACTCGATGCGCTGGCTGCTCAGCAAAAGGTGAACGCCAATCGAGCGGCCGATGCGCCCGATCGACAGGAACAATTCGATGAAGTCCGGGCGTGCTGTCAGCAGTTCACCGAACTCGTCGATGATCACCAACAGGTGAGGCATCGGGTCCAGACCCGCCTCGCCGGGTTCGCGAAGTCGGCGACTACGGGCCTTTCGGTATGCCGTGATGTCGCAGAGATTGCCCGCGTCCTTGAGCAACTGCTGGCGTCGACGGACCTCCCCCGCCAAGCTCGCGTAGACCCGTTCCACCAAGGTTGCGTCGTCGCCGAGGTTAGTGATGACGCCGTGCACGTGCGGAGCCTTCGCGAACGGAGCGCCTCCCTTGTAGTCGACGAGCACCATTGCGACGTCGGCTGGGCTGTGCGTGCTCAGCAACGCCAACACCAGGGTGCGGAGCAACTCCGACTTGCCCGACCCGGTCGCCCCGACGCACAAACCGTGTGGCCCCATGCCTGACTGAGCCGACTCTTTGAGGTCCAACATGATCGGGTCGCCTGCCTCGTCTACACCGATCGGGACGCGCAAGAACTCGGCGGGCGAGCGCGGGGCCCATACCCGGTCGAGGTCTAGGCTGCTCGGGTCCTGCAAGCCCAGCATCTGGGCGACGTCCCACGCCGCGCCGCCCTCAGAGTCCGCGACGCTGTCCGCCGAGAGCCGCAGACCTGCCATCGCTCGGAGCAGCGCGGTGCACTGGGCCGGTCCCAGATCGTCCAAGACCACCCGCGCCCCTACGGGCTCCTGGTCGCGGCGCTCGTAGACCTCGATGAGCGCGGAATTCGGGTCCTTCGGGTCCTGCTTAATCCTCGTCGTGATCTCGTCAGGCTCATGGCTGGCCTCCGAGACCAGGTGCAGCACGGTTGCACCCAGGTCGGCAACGCTGACATCGCCAGTGTCCGACAGCACATCCGTGCACGGCTGGCCGTGCTCGTCCGCGATGACCAACAGCGTCGCACATTCGACGCCCGCATTGCCGCGACTCAGCGTGCGGCGGCGCTGAGCCGCACGAGTGACCCGACGCCGGACTTCTGGGCCCAATAGCGAGCGCAACTCGGCGGTGGAGCGACCCACCCAGCGGGGTGGGCCGAGGATCGGGTCTGCCTTGGCACCTTGATCGACAACGTGCGGCAACCAAGCCGCTGCCGACCACGGCGAGGGTCTGGTCTGCACGGCGTGTCGCGACGGTGAGGTGCGGGTATGCGCTGACGGTGGGATAGCCACGGCCACGAAAAGATCATGCGGTGAGGTGAAGGAGGCAGCTTGTGCGAGGACAAGACTTGCCACCCGGTCACAGAACGACCGGTCCCCCAGCACGCTAACGTGGCCAACACCGGCTAAGTCCACCGCGAGGGGCGCGTCACTGCGATGACTGAACCGGCCCTCCACCCGCTCCATCTCAACCTGCATAAAACTGTCGGTTTCACGCACCCCAGGCTCTTCGCCTTGACGCTGAAACGTGTGCAGCCGCACCTGACCCACGCCCAGCCTGACCTGCATAAAGTCCGTGTCGCTGCGGCGGCGCTCCCACAGCCGAGAGCCCTTGATAACCATCCGCAGCAGGGAGCACGGGTGGGGCTGCGCGTGCCGTAGAGCCGCTAGATGCGCCGCCTCTGCGTCGGTCAACTCGGCCCGTATCCGCTCTAGGTAGGCCAGGTAGTTCTCTCGCTGGGTGCGTCGAGCGCGCGCTGCTTTGCCTCGCTGGCTGAAGACCATGACTACCGAGGCCAGGATCGTCACGATCATCATCAGCGCTCCGACCGCCGCCAGGCTCGAGCCCCGAAACAGCATCATCACGGTCATGGAGGCGCCTGCCCCGAGCATGGGCACCAGCATAAGCAGGCTGCCCATGCCCGAATTGCCCTCAGGCAGCGTCGGCGGCCGTTCGAGGGGCCGGTCGCTCGCAGTTGGCGCGCCCGCCGTGTTTCGGGCAGCGCGGTGCACGAGCACAGCGCTCATCGAGGTGCCACGCTGCGTTCGATCACGTCGGCGGCGAGTGCCGTCACGGCGTGACGAGTGCGAGGTGCCAGCAGGTGCGTGTGGACGTGTGCACCACCGGCGAGGTGGCGATCCCGAGGGAGGGTTGCGACGGTGACGGCATGATCACGGAGAATTTCCCGTCGCCCCTGATCCACGGTGATTCCGGAGTCAGTTTCTCGCTCAACGATGACCACCACGACGGCGGTGGCAGGAAGCCCGACAGCAACACAGCCCTGCACCGCTGCCTGAGCGCATGCGGCACCGCGAACGGTGTTGTCGCACACCACCACAGCAACGTCAACGCCCTCGAAAAGCAGATCACATGCGGACTCAAGAGGGTCCATGAGGTCGGTGCGAGGTCGGCCTGGACGTTTACCTCCCCCGTGGTGGCTGCCCGTGTCAATGACGCTCACTCCGACCCTGCGCTGCAACCGCGCTGCAACATTCGCGGTGACGGGCGCGCCGGCTGCGGGCGTGAGCACCGCCCACACGGGGCGTGAATGCGGGCGTAATACAGCCCCGACGTTTCCTGCGCTGAGGTGCTTATGAGCCCCCGCCACGCTCATGGTCGGAGCCTGCGCCAGCCGCGACAACAGCCCCCCGGTATGCCCGCAGGCATCGAGCAAAGCGACGCCGTCCGGGCGGTAGGTATGGAAGGCGTCAGCCAGCAACAGTGCCACCGTGCTCGCGCCTGCCCCGCCGTGAGCACCCGTGACGACGATGCGTCGCCCGGTCGGGACTGGCGTTTGCAGGCGGGCCAGCGCGTCCGCGTGCGCGGTCGACGTGGCGTCCCCACCAAGCACCGTCTTCGTAAGGCTCACAAAGCGCCCCACTCGCGAGGTGGCGGGGCGATGAGACAACCTGCGGTGCAGCGCTCGCGGGCGCTGGGGTATGACAGTGATATGCCCGGCGGGTCGGTATGACGACGCGCCACCGTCGCTACTGACCTCACGCCGCGCGCTATTCGCTTCCGCAGGCCCAGTCGGTGGGACGACCCGGGAGCGAGGGTGAGTGGTGGCGAGCGGCGGTGCACCGCGCAACTGAGCGAGCATGTCGGCCTGCCACTGCTGGGCTTGTAGGTCCGATGAGTCCACGTCCGGCTCCTAGAAGGTCTCAAGAAGGTCGGCATACACACCGAGCAAGCCAATGAGGCACGGAACGGTGGCGACGACGGCAATGGTCTCGACGCGCTGCACCCACCGGCGGGTCAGGGCGGCCGCCACCGACGACAGATTCATCGAACCGGCCGCCACGACACACACGCCGACGGCGCCGCAGATCGTCATGACCCACGGCGTCAGATCAGGATCGGCGGCGACCACACCGATAGCGAGGCCAGCACCCACGACCAGGACAGCCCCGCAGATCGACGCGCGTTGCGTGATCAGCGGGAAGTGGCGTATCCGAGCGAGCCACGACACCAGCGTCGCCGCGAGAAGGCCGAGCGCCGACGGGCTCAATCCCGCCGTCAACGCTAGGCCAAACCCGGCAGTTGCGTAGCCAAAAGCGCAGATGGCGACCGCCCCGGCAAGGCAGTGATGGGCGTGATCGACCAGCACTCGAGCGTCTTGGCGGGCCATGACGCGCCCGACGCCCACCTGTGCGTCGGTAGTCAACAAGCCAGACACGCCTAGCGCCGCGCGCGGGAGCATGCCGAGGATGAGCGAGCTGAGGGTGGCGACGATTGCGCTTGTTACGGCGACGTCTTCGACCGACAGCCACGACAGACCCGCCGCACCCACCAGGGCACCCCAGATCACGGCCGCCATCAGTGTTGACCGCCAGCGACCTTGGCACCATCCAGTGGCGGCGATGGCACCTAGGACCACGGCGGCACCCCAGGCTCCCGCAAGGACAGATGTCGGTGAGCCGAGCATCACTGCGAGATTGGCGGCGAGTAAAGCGATCCCAGCGCTCACCCACGCCAACTCACGCCGCCCCATGGAGGCCGACACGGCAGAGAACGCGAGGGCAGCGATCGCGATGATGGCCAAACGTGGCCAGGGCTGCGCTCCGCCGGTCACCCAGAGCCCCCCAGCGAGGCTCAGCACGCTCGTCCCTAAGCAGGCGAGCGTCCACTGCTGAGCCTGGGTGCTCCACCGAGACCGTGGCGGCTCGGCCTCGAGCAGATCCAGCAGGTCGCTCACGATCGGCTCAGTCGGAGCCTCCTGCTCGGCCACCAACCGCAGCACCACCCCATCGCGCAGCATCGCACCAGCCAGGGGCCTCTCCGGGTCGATGACGTGGCCCGTCGAGGTGTGCAACACGCATCCACCCACGTCCGCGTCTGCACCCATCAACGCCAACAGCCCCGGCATGAGGTCGGCGACTGCTTGATCGGTGGGTAGAACCACATCGAGGGCGTGATCGGGTGACATCACGGTGGCTCGCACGTATGGACTGGCAGCAATCGTCATCGTGGGGACCTCGCCAGCAGGTCGGTCACAAACGAGACCCCGACACACCCTGCCGCCACCAATGCGCTCAGACCCGCGCTCGCGGCATACGTCATCACTCGGTCCGAGAACGCGTGGCGCAGGCGTTGCGGTCCGTGCAGCAAGGCGCCGACCAGTCGGCTGCGGCGCACCCCCACCGCGTCGATGAGTTGCTCGTCGTAGGTGTAGCTCACGCTCGCGCACCGATGTGGGCTGCGTCGTGGGTCGATTCGGCGTCGTCTCGGTAGGCGCTATAGACCGAATTGCGTCGCGTCAGAGTCGACAGCGTGTGCTCCCACGCCGCGAGCAACCTAACGCTGGCCGCGTCGCTACGGTCCTGCTGGACACCGAAGGTGACCACCACTCCAGCGTCGACGGCGCAAGCGAAAGCACCAGAGTCGGCAGGTAGATCGAGGGTCGCGGCGCTCAGGCCACCGAATCGGCCCGGCTTGAAGCAGATAACCCCCGGAAGCACGTTGCCCGTCGCTCCGCCGCGGCCCGACGCAGCGATGGTCGGCCTCCGGTATCCGAGCAGCGAAACGTCGCTACCGGCCTCCAGCAGTCTCTCACCAAGTCGGCGAAGGTTGGTCGAACGAGGCATCAGGTCATCGGCCGGGGCGGCCCACGCCACGCTCTCTTGCACCCCGACCGGTTGCGGCAAGACGGTCACGATCCCGTCGCTATTCGGCGAGCGGAAAAACACTCGACTCGGCTTGGGACAGGCGTCCCGAGCGTGTTCCGTGATGTCCCCCAGCGCCCACCCGTCGCTCGTCGGCTCCAAGACTCCCCAACTCGTCGGGTCTTCCATCCCGCACGCATCGTGAGTCATCTGCGCGAGCCGCCCGATCTGCATACCCGCGGTGTCGGTATGCAGCGCCTCGCCTTCGTAGACCACCTCCCACTCGCCGCTGAGCGCGACGGGCCACGGCGCGTCCGACGATTCCACAAACGTGCCGTCGGACCAGGCGAGCGCCGCTCCGCTGGCTCCGTTATGCATACCTTCGGGGCCTTGGCGCACCCATAGGCACCCTCCACGCCGGGCGAAATGGTGCATCACCGGCGAGAGTTGGGTCGTGCCCGGGGTGAGGAAAACGGGCTTCAATCCACGCCGGGCAGCCCAGGCCATCGCCATGGACGCCCAGGGCGTCACGGCCAGCACGGGTCGGGTTTGCAAGAAGATCGCGCACGTACCGGTCATCACGTCGCACGCGATATCTCCACTGGACTCGCTTGCCTTATCCCTGCCCGTCTCCCCCTCGGTTGCACTCAAACGCTGGGCGTGACCGTGCGCCACCTGAGCCAATGCTGTCGCCACCAAGCCCGCGTCAACCCGGGAAGTCAAGCGCGTATGCCGTGTCGCCGGTTGGATGATCTCGGTCCACCATCGAGCTTCGCGCTCGGCATCGTTGATGGGTGCCAGTCCGTTTCGCAGCAGGGCGTCGTGGGGGTTGCTCACGTGCTGGCTGGGGCCGAACCACACCAACACGCGATCGGCCCTGTCCACCACGACGGTGCACAACTCATCTGTGTCGACTCGAACGCTGACCTCCTCACCCCAGACTTCCAAACTCACGATGATGTCTTCCACGGCAAGGGGGCGGCTTGAGGTCACCAACCAGTCTTCGGACATGTCGCCGATCGTGACACTTTTCGCGTATCCGCCCCGCCACTGACCCCCTGTGGATAACTTTCACGGCGCTTTTCCGAATCTGTGTCTACTGGTCTCATTCACCACAAGGCCCCGGCTCGCAGCAATAACGCGCCGGCCGCCGCCATCTCACAATCGGAGGTAAGCAGTGAAGTTCGACATGGGAAACGCCGCCCTCGGCACGCTGAGCAAAGGCACCGAAGGGTCACATCAGGATTTGGGCACGCTCGTCACGAGTTTGGTGACGGCGGTGGAACCGCTCGAGGGAAAATTCAACGGAGCGGGCCGGGTCGCGTTCGACCAGTTCAAGGGCAGCACCGACCAGATCGCCGCCGACCTCAACGGTTCGTTGGCCGCGATTTTGGCGGGGCAGGCCGGTATGGACAAGGCCTTCCAGGTTGGCGACGTGGAGGCCAGCGACAACGCCGCTGTCGCCCAAGGGCAGGCCAACTTCGACGGTGCCCGCTTCGCGTCATGCAGTTGATTTTCCCACCCCTGACCTACTCACCAGCAAAGGAAGGAACACCTCATGCCCACGACTGACCGCATTTCGTTCGACACCGGGATCTCGGCGACCGTTCAATCCGACATCACCACGCTTGTTGGCCGACTCGAAACACTGATCGCAACCCGCGACACCCAGGTGGGTGCCGCCATGTCGGACTTCCAGGCCGACGGGGTCTCGGAGGAATACCACACCGTGGAGCAGCGCTGGCGCCGCGCCAGCGACGAAGTCCGCGCCATCATCGCCCTAGTCCGTCAGCTGCTCAGCGACAACGACGAAACGGCCAGCTCTGCTCAGACAAGGGCGCGCACGGCCGTGACCAATATCGGCTGAGCCCCCTTCGAGCGAGCAAAGGAGCACTATGGCGACGTGGGACATTCACACCGCCGACGTGGAACGCGTGCTGCGCAATGCAGGCACGAGCGCAGAGGACTACATCACCGACGAGATCCGGGTCAATGACGCTTTCGTCGAGTTGGCCGCGGCCTTGCCCGGTAGCCCGCACGTTCTTGTGTGCCTCGGCCAGTTCGCCGAAGAGGTCGTCTACCCCCATTTGGAGACGATCTTCGCCGACACCACCTCGGCGCTGGAGGGCACCACCGATGCGCTCATCGCGTATCAACAAGGCGACCTGGAGATGGCCCAGGAGGCTCAGGCCACCGCCGCAGGTGCCTCCCTTCCGGTGGATCTGCCCCGATCGGGGCCGCTGTCACACGCGAGATAGGCAGCGGGCAACAAAGCTGCGGCGCAGGCCCAGGCAGGTTCGGCAATGTGGGGCCACCCGTGCGAGTGAATTGACAAACTCACCTGCACGGGCATGTATCAGAACACGTTGGTCGTGCTCTAGGCAGGGAAATGCTCCCAGCCTAGGAAGGTCCCCGATGAGCCGAGCCCCAGTTGGCCTACACCCTCACCCCGCTTCAGTGGTGCGCACCTCGACCATGATGCGCAGGCAAGCGCGCCTGCGCACAGTGGACATGTTGTGCTCTCTGTTGCGCAACGACCCCCGGCTGCGGGCCATGTGGTCCGAGCATGCCCCAAGTTCGGGGCACGGCATTCACCAAGGGGCGATCGCACAGGTGCTCGCCGACTACCAGTGGGCGGTCGGTGACGAGCCGAGGGACAACGTCGAGTTGCCTCGACAACTCAAAGACACGGTCAGCCGGGCGTTGTCGGGCAAGACGTTGTCGCGTCGGGCTTTGACGCTTTTCGTCGCCGCGTTCGAGATCGACGCCCGCACGGCTGAGAGGTTGTGGAACACCTGGCAGGGTTCGGATCAGGTCTTCGAGCCGTATGCCAAGGTTGATCGGTTTCGGGCCTCGGTCAGCGCGTAGGGCTAGTGGAGCAGACCATCGGCGACTAACGAGCGCACCATGGGGGCGATCACCTGGTGCACCTGACCGACCTCGGTGTCGGTGAGGGCCGCGAGGGCTTGCATAATCTGCGCTGCGGTCAGCTCACCGTCGAGGGCCCCGACGAGGCCCGCACTCAATGAGTCCAGCCTCACCACGCGTCTCAGGCCGCCCCCTTGGCGCAGTTGAATCACCATCGGGTCCGGGGCCCCTGGCCTCCCGATCCGCTCCTCGGTCACGTCGTCGGCTACCGACCACGGCACCGCTAGGACCTGATCGTCGTCGTGTATGGCTAGCCAAGCCCGGGCCTTCAACCCCTTCAGGACGCTGGGGCCCATCGGTGAAGCCACCGCGGTGACCACATCATCGAAGTCCGTGAAGGTCGCTCGGTCTTCGCTGGGTCGCTGAAGGGTGATGATTCCAAAGCCAACCCGCTCGACGCTGCGAGCTGCGAAGTCATCGAGCCAGGCGGCATACCAGCGTTCGAAATCGGCGCTGCCGACCGGGTGCCCGGCATCGCGAGCCCAGGTCATTGCATAGTCGGCGACGTCCTGCTCCTCCCGTTGGATCACCCACGCATCGAGGTCTTTGGGCACCCAAGACCGCACGCGATCGGCCCAGTCTTGTCCCGTACCCAACTCCCAGTTGCCCAGCAACTGCACAATCCCACCCGGGGCTAGGTGGTCCCCTACCTGTGCCACGACGGCGGCCACCAACTCATCCCCGATCGCGCCACCGTCGCGGTACTCCATCGTGTCCAGACCCGCCGCCCGAGGGGTGATCACGAACGGCGGGTTGCACACAATCAGGTTAAAGACTTCCCCGGCCACCGGCACAAAGAGCGACCCCACGCGGGCATCGACCTCGACCTTGTTGAGACCACAAGTGAAGCGAGCAAAGTCCAGTGCACGCGGCGACAGGTCACTGACCACCCGGTATGCCGAATGCCCACCCAAGTGCAGGGCCTGCACTCCGGAGCCGGTCCCGAGATCGAACGTGCGCGCAGCCCAGGGGCGCGGCGTCCACGAAGCGAGCGTGCTCGATGCCCCGCCAACTCCGACTACGTGGCTTGAACGCAACGGCGATCCGGTAGCCATCGACGTGAGGTCAGAGGCGACCCACCAGTCGTGCTGCTCGTCGGCATACGGGCGCAGGTCACAGAGACCGACGACCTGACCCGAAGAGGTCACGTGGACCAGGCCCATCGCAACCAACCCTGCCAGCCCAGTGCGCGGCAGCACGCCCGCGAAGCGTTCGACCTCCACAGACAGGCCCAAGACGAAGAGCCGCAGCAACACCGCCGCAGGCTCAGCCGAGTCTCGCGTCAGTCGATCAGCAGGCATCCGCTGACCACCGGCCAAGGCACCACCCGCCGAGGGCCCGAGCAGATCGTCAAGCCCGGCCACGGTGTAGCCAGCCTCAAGGATGTCGGCCCGAAGCCCGGCGAACTCATCCACAGTGCCCCGCGGGGCATCCGCCACTTCATCCAAGCGAGGCCCCTCAGACAGAGCCTGCGCCCTGCTCGACGTCCTCAGCAATCGCCAATCCGCGGCGCTTGCTGAACAACACGGCCACCACGATGATCGCGAACGCCACCAGGGCAATCAACCATCGCAGCAGCGTGTTGGCGTCGTCGCCCACCGACATCGTCACGATGGCCGGCGCGATCAGCAGCGCGACCAGGTTCATCACCTTGATCAGCGGGTTGATCGCCGGGCCGGCGGTGTCCTTGAACGGGTCGCCGACCGTGTCACCGATGATCGTCGCTTCGTGGGCCGCAGTACCTTTCCCGCCGTGCGCACCGTCCTCGACGATCTTCTTCGCGTTGTCCCAGGCACCACCAGAGTTGGCCAGGAAAACGGCCATCAGCACGCCGGTACCGATAGCACCCGCCAGGTAGCCGGCCAACGCACCAACGCCGAGCGAGAAGCCGACGGCGATCGGGGCGAGCACCGCTAACAATCCAGGGGTCGCGAGTTCACGCAGCGAGTCGCGGGTGCAGATGTCGACGACGCGCTTGTAGTCGGGCTTCTGCGTGTAGTTCATGATGCCGGGCATCTCGCGGAACTGGCGGCGGACCTCAAACACGATGGCCCCGGCTGCCCGGGTAACCGCGTTGATCGCCAACCCGGAGAAGAGGAAGACCACCGAACCGCCGATGATCAGACCGACCAGCGAGCGCGGGTCGAACACCAAGAACGACTGCAACACCGAGACGCTCTCCTCGGCGGTCAGCCCGGTGACTCCATTGATTTCGGTATTGACCGCGTCCCAGTAGGACCCGAACAAGGCCGTGGCCGCCAAAACGGCGGTCGCGATGGCGATGCCCTTGGTGATGGCCTTGGTGGTGTTGCCGACCGCATCGAGCTCGGTCAACACCTGGGCCGCTTCGCCATCGACATCGCCCGACATTTCGGCGATGCCTTGGGCGTTGTCCGAGACCGGGCCGAAGGTGTCCATCGCGACGATCACGCCGACGGTGGTCAGCAGGCCGCAACCGGCCAAGGCCACGAAGAAGAGCGACAAGATCAGCGATCCGCCTCCGAGCGTGAACAGCACGTAGACCGCTCCGGCGATCGTCACGGCGGTGTAAACGGCCGATTCAAAGCCGACGCCGATGCCCGACAGGATGACGGTCGCCGGGCCGGTGAGTGAGGTGCGGGCCACGTCTTTGGTTGGCTTGGAGTCGGTGCCGGTGAAGTAGCCGGTCAGCCACAAGATGGCAGTTGCCAAGATGATGCCGATCACCACGGCAGCGGCCCCGCGGACGGCCGGATTGAGGTCGGGAGCCTCGGTGGCACTGAAGATGGCGATCTCGGAGAAGTCGGCCGGCAAACTCTTCGGCAAAAAGATCAGCGCAGCAAGTGTGGAAGCTATGGCGGCCGTAACGGCAGAGATGTAGAACCCTCGGTTGATCGCCGCGAGGCCGCTCTCGTTCGGGCGTGCCTTGGTGACGTAGACACCCAGGATCGCGGTCAAGGCACCGATAGCCGGCACGATCAGCGGGAAGGTCAGGCCGGGTGCGCCGAGCGCCGCGGTGCCGAGGATGAGCGCGGCGACCAGCGTGACGGCATACGACTCGAAGAGGTCAGCGGCCATGCCCGCGCAGTCGCCGACGTTGTCCCCCACGTTGTCGGCGATGGTGGCGGGGTTGCGCTTGTCGTCCTCGGGTATGCCGGTTTCGACCTTGCCGACCAAGTCCGCTCCCACGTCGGCCGCCTTAGTGAAGATGCCACCCCCGACCCTCATAAACATCGCCAGCAGCGCTGCCCCAAAGCCGAAGCCTTCGAGGACCTTTGCCGCATCCCCCTGGTAGATCAGCACGACGAGCGCTGCGCCGAACAGGCCGAGCCCGACGGTCGCCATACCCACAGTCCCACCCGTGCGGAAGGCGATCCGCATGCCAAGATCACGCCCGGAGGTGCGCGCCGCTTCGGCGACCCGCATGTTGGCCTCGGTGGCCAAACTCATCCCCAAGTAGCCGATAGCAGCCGAGAACCCCGCCCCCATCAAGAAGAAGACGGATCGACCGATCCGGATCGACAGCCCGTCGGCGGGCAGCAGCATCAGCAAAAAGAACGCGACCGCCACGAAGGGCAGCAACGTCAGGAATTGCCTGCGCAAATAGGCCTGCGCGCCGTCCTGAACCGCCTTGCCGATCTCCTGCATGTTCTCGGTGCCTGGCGACGTGGCCAGAACCTCCGAGCGGAACTTCCATCCCATCACCAGCGCGGCCACCGAGATAAGGAGCACGAACACCACGATGGATGTGCTTCCCCATCCCAGATCGATCTCCTGAGCAGTGAAAACCATGAAGTACCTCCGTGCAGGGCGGATCGCCAACGATGCGCCAAAGGGTTGCGGGACTGTGTTGCGGCTCACAGTAGACGTTTTGCGCCGCCAGTATCACCCGGGGAGCCGCATACGGTGGACACAGTGTCCAGATCGTCACCATTCGACCCCGTCGCCGCGCTGGCCCACTTGGCCCGCGGGGACCGTTCGCGAGCCCTCGTGCACACGCACACCGTCCCCGCCCGCCCGGCACGTGAGGTTGCCTTCCCGGACTGGGTTAATCCCAGCCTGTATGCCGCGCTGACGGGTGCGGGAGTGAAGTCGCTGTGGAGTCATCAAAGCGAGATGGCGCAGGCTTTGCGCTCGGGTCGGCACGCAGTGTCGGCCACCGGGACGGCTTCGGGCAAGTCGTTGGGCTACCTACTGCCGGTGCTCACCTCCCTGCTGAACGGGACGCAGGCGCCGATCGGTCGTGGATCGACAGCGCTCTATCTGGCCCCTACCAAGGCTCTGGCCGCAGACCAAGAAGCGCGGCTGACGTCACTGGCTCTGCCGCAGATCCGGTGCGCGACCTACGACGGCGACACGGCCACCGACGAGCGGCGGTGGATCCGCGACCACGCCCACTACGTGCTGACCAACCCGGACCTGCTGCACCACTCGTTACTACCGGGGCATCAACACTGGGCGCCGTTCCTGCGTAAACTCGACTACATCGTTGTCGACGAGTGCCACGTCTATCGGGGAGTTTTCGGTGCCCATGTCAGCGCGGTATTGCGCCGACTTCTTCGCGTGGCCGCTCGGTATGGGGCCTACCCCACCATCGCGCTCGCTTCGGCGACGGTGGCCGACCCGGCGCGGCACGCGAGCGCGTTGACCGGGGCATCGGTACGGGCGATTACGGACGACGGTTCGCCACGCGAGGCGGTCACGTTTGCTTTATGGGAGCCGCCCATCGGCGAGGACGGGAGACGGCTCAGCGCGGTGTCACAGACTGCGGATCTGCTGACCGACTTGGTGGCCTCGGGGGTGCAGACGGTGGCGTTCGCCCGATCCCGGGTGGGCGTGGAGGTCGTAGCCGACGCAACCCGTCGAGCCCTGGATCAGGTGAACCCCGACTTGGTGGCCGGCGTGGCGGCATACCGGGGCGGGTTCTTGCCCGAGGACCGCCGGGTGTTGGAACGACGACTGCGGGACCGCGAGGTGATGGGGCTGACCGCCACAAATGCCCTCGAATTGGGCATCGATATTGCGGGTTTGGACGCCGTGCTGTTGGCCGGGTGGCCGGGCAAACTGTCGTCGCTGTGGCAACAGGCGGGGCGAGCCGGTAGGGCAGGTCAACCCTCGCTCGCCGTCTTGATCGCGGCAGACGATCCCCTCGATTCCTACCTGGTGCATCACCCCGAGCGGATCTTCACCGACCCCATCGAAGCCAGCGTCTTCGACCCTGCCAATCCGCACATCCTGACTCCGCATCTTGCGGCTGCGGCGGCGGAGCTCCCGCTGACCACCGACGATGTTCACTGGTTTGGTCCGACCATGCCGGTGCTTGCGGACGCGCTTGTTACCGGTGGTGTGCTGCGCCGTCGGCCGGCTGGATGGTTCTGGGCCCGACAGGATCGGGCGTCCGACCACGTCCACCTGCGCGGAATCGGCATCAGCGTCAGCATCGTCGAGTCCCACACCGGGCGCATCTTGGGCACGGTCGACGAGTCTCGGGCTCACTCGGCCGTCCATACGGGGGCGGTGTACCTGCACCAAGGTCAGCCCTATGTCGTCACGGAGTTGGACCTCGACGAGTCAAGCGCCGTGGTGGTGGCAGGGGACCCAGGCTGGAGCACTCAAGCGGCCTCCATCAGCGACTTTCGCATCGTAAAGACCGCCCAGACCCATCAGTGGGGAGCAGCGACGTTGCACTTCGGGGATGTTGAGGTTGCCTCGCAGGTCACCTCGTTCTTACGCCGGTTGCCGAGTGGAGATATTATCGGCCAACACGCCCTCGACCTGCCGCTGCGGACGTTAAAGACTAAAGCAGTGTGGTGGACGATGCCCGTCGAAGAACTCGCGCTGGCAGGGGTGGCCGAGCCCGATATATCAGGATCACTGCACGCCGCTGAGCACGCGTCGATCGGTCTGCTACCGCTGATTGCAACCTGCGACCGCTGGGACATCGGCGGTGTGTCGACGGCGCTGCACCCTGACACTGGCCTTCCAACGGTGATGGTCTACGACGGCCATCCCGGCGGCGCAGGCATCGCCGAGCACGGCTTCGCGGGGGCTGCAACGTGGCTTCGCGCCACGCTGGCAACCGTCGAGGAATGCCGCTGCGAGACCGGCTGCCCCTCCTGCGTCCAATCGCCGAAGTGCGGCAACGGAAACGATCCGCTCGACAAGGCCGGAGCCGCAGCGGTCCTACGACACCTCATCTCGATGTATGTTGACCCGCTCGGTTAGAGTTCACGCACGCTCGCTCTGTCAATAGTCCTGCTCAGCCACCGAAAGGCACGTCATGTTCGTCATTGGGGCCATCCTGATCGTTCTCGCGATCATTGTGGTGATCTACGTCACGTTTGCTACCCGAAGCCTGGATCCGTTGACGATCGACTGGGGCCCTTTCACTGCAGCGCTTACGCCGCTGCAGTTGTTCTTCCTCGGCGCGGTCACGATCCTGGTGCTCGCCATCGGTGCCGTCATGTTCAGCATCGGCCTGAAGTCTCAGGGCGCCAAGCGCGCAGAGGTCAAGCAGCTGCGCAAAGAGGTCAAGGCTGGGCAGGCAGACAAGCGGGGCACGAGTTCGGACACGACAAGAAGCACAAAGGACGCGCCAACCGCTCCCTCGGACACGAAAGAATCTGGTCGAGAAGGCGCACGAAGCGATCGCGGTGGGAGCGCCCCGGTGTCGTCCGCTGCTGACGGCTCAACAACCACCCACGCGCCGCCCGCTCCGGCGAAGTCGACCGGGTCCAAACTTCCTCCCCCGGTGCCGCCGCGCGACACCCCTCCGCCTCCCCGCACAGGCGGCGTCTAACCGTTTTCGCTCACGCTGGCCTCACTGTCCCTCGGGCACGAGGCCCGCGTTTGTTGTGACCCGAGCAACCCAGTTGGCGGGACCGACAGCGACGCCCCGGCTCACCTGCAGGCGCACCTGCGGACCTGCTTTTGGACTGGGAAGAACGCTCACCGCACACTCCTCCACCCGTGCTCCATTCGCTTCGACAAAGCGCTTAGCCCGGGCACACGCGGCGTGGGCACTTGCCCCCGCTTTGAGTTCCTGAGCACCAGCAACGGCGCCAAGGTCGGCAGCGCCTTGCGCTTGCTGTCGCGCAATCACCGCCGCACCCACCATCAGCAATGCGATCAGCGCCGTGATGACAACGCCGATGGCGGCCAAGCCCAGGACCGTGCCTGAACCCCGCTCTGGATCGCCCCAGCCGTCCCGTCGCTGCGCCCTCCCCTTCATCCGCCGCCCTCCGCAGCCCCCGGCTCGAGCGCTGCTTCGGCGGTCGCGCTCGCCTGGGGAAGGCCCGGCAGCATCGACATTCGGCGAGGGGCGGTCACCGTAACCAGGGCCGTGTCTGAGCCTGTCGAAATCGCCACGCTGGTGCCGCTCGGGGTGAGGTCCTCGGCAATCTGCCGGACCTCGGCAGGGTCGTCGCCTCGTGATGTGGCGCGAGCTGCTGCTCGCGCCGCATCAACGCAGCGCACCTGATCGGCTGCCAGGGCCAGGCCCGTGAGAGCCATCGCGAGCACCAACAGCATTGCGGGGATGACCATCGCCAATTCGGCCGTCGCCATCCCAGCCTCTCGGCGCTCGCGGGCCATCACAGAGCCACTGACAAAGCGGTTTCGATCACGGTGGTGATCAGGTCCTTGATGCCACCGGACTGCACGATCGCCAGCAGCACCGCAGCCAGCGCACAGGTGGCGAGGGTGCCCACCGCATACTCAGCGGTGGTCATTCCGGCGTCCTTGCCGCCTCGTTCCAGCGTGTTCCGTAGCGTCCGGATATAGCGTCTAATCTTCATCGTGTTCCCCTTCGGGTCGTCCCGAGCGCAGGCTGCACCTCGGTCGCAGACCACCTGGCCTGCGTGACCCCACACTGCGATCCATCTCTCACCAACAACATGGACTGCCCCTAATGTGTGGACGACCGTCAACCTCAGGGCGGGGTGTGCACGAGCAGTTCAGCCGACCGACTAGTGTGCGTGCGGCGAAGCAGACGCCGCCAGAAGGCGGGACGCAGCCTCTCCAACAATCGCGGTGTACGTCGGGTAGGCGAACTCCACCGAGGCGAGGGTGGCGACATCAACTCCGGCAGCCATCGCGGTCGTCGCGGCCTGAATGACTTCGACTGCCGACTCTCCGACGCAATGCGCCCCCAGTAGCAGGGAACGCCTGCGGTCAGCGATGAGCTTGAGGAAGCCGGTCGTTCGATGATCGATGATGGCTCGCTCCATCTCGCTATACGGCACGAATGCGACCACACACTGGGGGTCTCGAGATCGAGCCTCTTCCTCGGTGAGGCCCACTCCCGCGTAGTCGGGATCGGTGAAGCCGCCGGAGGGTAGGAGCCCGTGCGGAGCGTTGCGCGAGGCTCCGAGGACCGCGTTCGTGGCGGCGGCGATAGCCTCAGACTTCGCCGCTTGCACCAGCATGGAGCGCCCATTGGCGTCTCCCGCAACGAAGATATGTGGAACGTTGCTCCGGAAGTAGGCGTCAACCGGGACCGCAGCACCAGTTCTCTGGACTCCGGCAGCGCCCAGCCCCAGACCTTCGACCGAAACGGGCCAACCGATGCTGGCAATCGCCAGGTCCACGTCGAGCGTGCGGGCGCGGCCGCTGCGCCCGTAGATCACGCGCCGACCCCCGTCAACCCTCTCCTCTAGGGCCCGAACTCCATCGATGCCGGTCTCGACGCGAATGCCCTGCGCCCGAAAGGCTTCGGTCACGACACGGGAGACGTCGTGGTCACTGCCCGGCATGATGCTTCTCTGCAATTCGAGCACGGTGACGTCCGCGCCGAAGGCGTCAAAAACTGTCGCCAATTGGAGACCTGTGGCTCCACTGCCAATGATGGCTACCGACCGCGGCAGATCGGGGAGGTCCAGGACGTGCTCAGCAAACGAGGCGAGCTCGCCACCTGGCACAGGCAAAGCCCGCGAGTGACCACCGACGCAAACGACAAAAGCGTCGGCTGCGATCTGGCGTCCGTTGTCCGCAAGCTCCACCGTGTGGGGATCCAGGAAGCGTGCGCGTCCCTGAATAACGTCGGCCCCCGCTGCTTCGAGTGCGCCGCTCACTCCTTTCGCGGCCTGCACTTCGTTGATCACATGGCGGACCCTGGCGACTGTCTCAGGCCAGCACAGGTGCGGCTCCTGCCGTTCGATGCCGAATTCATCGGCGGTGTTGATCTGCCGCAGCAGCCGCGCCGTCTGAGCGAGGACTCGGGTGGGCACGCATCCCGTATGAACGCACGTGCCACCGGTCTGCCGGGCTTCCACCACTGCCACCCGCGCTCCGAGCTCAGCGGCGCGCAGGCCTGCCGCAGTCCCCGCAGGTCCAGCGCCGATCACTACAACGTCGTACCGGTCGCCTTCAGAATTCAGCACACGTCAATGTTGCCCGATAGTCGCTCACCTCATTCGGCTGGGGTGGTCACGAACTTCGATGCGGAGAGGGTCCTGCCCCATGATCGGGGACCTGCCACTACAGGTCGAACACAAACCTCAGTGCCTTATCCACGTGCGACATTCGATCTGGAGGGACAACACCGAGGTGCCCGGCGAGCCTGGATGTGGAAACCACCCGCACTTGATCGCAGCGCGCATGGGAGGTGCGCCTTAATCCGCTCTCGCCTGGCTCGAGTTCGATGTAACTCCTGAGCCCGTACGCCGTTGACGCCACAGGGACGACCATGAGGAGCCCCCCTGGTCCGTTGTTCATGATGTCTATAGACACCACGACTCCAGATCGGAAAAGCCGGGTTCGTGGCCACTGGGCTGACCTAGGTCGACGTGCTGAATTTCTCCTCGCCAGATCAAGCCAACGGGTCCCATTCGTGACGCTCGGCCATGTATGACGCCCACTTTTGTGGATCGGCTCGTAGCCGTTGGTAGTCATCATTCAATCCCCGCAAGAAGTCCTGGCGCTCTAAGGCTTCGATCGCTGTGTGCAGCACATCGATGACGGTGGTCTGGTGCTCCTTGGCGAGGGTCTGCAGTCGCTCCGAATCCGGACGACGCACCCGAACAGTTGTGGTTTCCTCGGCAGCCATCCATAGATTGATGGCGATATGTAGACCATTTCCTCCACTGCGACTCATCGGGGTACGTCCAGCACAGAGCCCGCCAATGCGATAACCACCGGCACGACGGTCGTCAGGATGAACGCAGGCAAAAACGCCAAACCAAGCGGCAGCACAAGGCGCACCGAGAGCCGTGCGGTCTCGTTCTCAACCCGAGCCAAGGCGTCGCGGCGCATGTCCAGGGCAGCGGCACTGAGCAGTTCCGAGGGCGCAACCCCACCACGAGCCGCCAGAACCAAAGCACGTTGCGCCGGCTCCCAGCGTGGGGGAGCCTTGGCCCAAGCGGCTTCATCGTGCAAACCCCATGCCATTGCTGCGGCTACCGCCGACAACTCAACCCCGGCGTCCCCCGGAGTTGAGGCAGCGACCTGTCGAAGGGCGGGTTGCAACCCGGCACCTCCGCGCAGCGCCAACGCAACGTGGTCGAGAACCTCCGGCAGATCAGGTTCGTCGCCACCAACTGGATCGTGGGAGCGTCTCGCTTTCGAGCGTCGAAGGTTCCATGGGGCGGTGCCGCCTGGCCACACCAGCACAGCGCAGGCAATCAATCCGGCAGCAAGGGCCGTGCCCCATTGGCTCATCGCACCGCTTTTGCGACGCCGGTGATCATGCGGTTGACCAACCATCGGCCAGCCAGCAGCAAGCACACCCCCACCAAAGCCGACGCCAGCGCGATGGGTGACCCGTAGAGCGTCACCGGATCGATGCCCAACATCAGGGCGATGCCCACGCCCCCAAGAGGCAAAGCGCTCAGCAGCGCGCAGGTCGCACGAGCGCCCGCGGTGGCCGAGTCCAATCGCTGGGCCAGAACCGTGCGCGCCCGAGATGTGCTCGCAGTCGTGGCTACCGCGTCGGCCAGGGGGCACCCCAACCGTTCGCTAATCAACCAGGCGCGCGCCAGTGAGGCGAGGTCGCGTTGGCCCTCACTGCGGGCCACCCGCAGCCAAGCCCCACCCAATGGCCTTCCCTCGCGCGCCGCTTCGATGACAGGAGCCAAGGACGAAACAAGCGAAGGTTCGGCACCGTGTGCCGCCATTTTTAGGGATTCTTCAGGTGTGAGGCCCGCTGCCAGGCTGGCGCGGAGCCCGTCCAAGAGCGGCAACACATCGGCTCCGGATGAGGACCGGGGGCGCACACGACGCAGCCACGCCCTCGGGCCGCGCGGGCGCGCAGTAGCCAATTGAGCCATGACGGCTGCGGCCGCATCTGCTCTCACGCTCCCGCGCGTGGGCCACAGCGCGATGGCCACCAAGCACAGCAGCGCCGCATAGATTCCGGCCGTTCCGGGGTCAACGGTCATCGCTGCGCCCGAGCCCTGATGAGGTCGGCCAGCTCTGCTCGAGCCGCCCCGTCGACATACCGATCGCCGACTCTGCGCACGGCACTGGTCACGACAACCCGGCCATCGACCCTGTTAACGATGGCCACCTCTTCAAGGCGCCGCGCCGTGTCCCGCCGGTCTAGATGCAGCACCACCTGGACCGCAGAGGACAACTGTGTGTGCACAGCGCCGGGGCTCAACCCCGCCAGCGCCCCGAGCGCTTCGAAGCGCGACACCACATCGGCAGCCGAGTTGGCGTGGATCGTGCCGCACCCGCCCTCATGGCCGGTGTTCATTGCCGTCATCAGCTCGCGGACCTCCGGCCCCCGGGCCTCACCCAACACGACGCGATCTGGGCGCATCCTCAACGACTGCCGGAGCAAAGTGGTCAAGGCGATCTCGCCTCGGCCCTCGACATTCGCCGCCCGACCCTGAAGGTGAACGACGTGCGGGTGACTCACCGCCAACTCACGGACGTCCTCGACCACAACGATGCGCTCCGCGCTCGGGACATGGGCCAGCAAAGCCGCAAGCAGGGTGGTCTTCCCGCTGCCGGTGCCGCCGCTCACGACGAAAGCGAGTTTGCTGCGGACGATCTCCTCCAGCAGCGACTGAGTCGCGGCGTCGAACATGCCCCACTCGCACAGTGTCGACAGTGTCGGCGGCACGCGACGCGGAATCCGCAGGCTGATGTGCGCGGCCCCATCGACCAGTGGGGGCAGCAAGGCGTGCAGACGCACCCCACCCGGAAGCAAACCGTCGACGTATGGCGCAGCGTCGTCGAGTCGTTGACCGGCCAGGGCCGCGAGACGCACAGCAAGGCGACGCAGCGCCGCTTCGTCAGCAAACGCCACGTCGGCGCGCTCCAAACCATCGCCTCGGTCCATCCACACGCCAACTGCGCCATTCACCAAGATGTCGGTCACCCGCTCGTCGGAGGCCACCACCTGCAACGGCCCCAGACCCAGCACTGCACTCCCGAGGGCCCGCTCAGCGTCGGCCATCCCCTCCGATCCCAGGCGGACCCGTTGAGCCGCAGAGATCCGAGCAACAGTGTCGGCAGTCGGCACGTGGCCACGCTCGATCTCACGCTGAATGAGGCGGTCGCTCAGACTCATGCTGCCCTAGCCCACCCAAGGATGTCGCCGAGCAACTCGTCGCTCAGTTTCGCCGTGGGACCCGACCTCCCCCCGACCGGCTCACCCCGGGTCAGCGCGGCCTCCACGCCAGCATCTCGTGGCATCGCTCCCAGGATGGGCAGGCCCAAGGTTGCCGCGGCCCGGTCTCGGTCGACCTTTCCGGCGCTCTCGCGCAACACTGCGTGCACTCGCGGCTTCCCCATCACCTGCGGTGACGATCCTGGGAGAAGGCGTGCCTGGGCGTGGCGTGAAACCATCTCGAGCAGTTCGAGAACCACTGCCGCAGCTGCCATCTGACGCACCCCATAACCGCATACCAAAACGATGTCGCACAATCCCCACCAAATGGCCGCGCCGTCAGCCTCAGCACCGGGAAGGTCGATCACGCTTAGATTCGCGGCCTGGGTCAGCGCAAACGCAATGGCTAGACCGTGATCGGCGAGTGCGCGCGAGGGCACCCGATCCCACGAAAGCACGCGACACTCCCCCACTGAGGGCACATCCTCTAGCACCGCGCGCGCATCAATCTCCCCACGCACCGATGCGAGGTCGGGCCAGCGGAGCCCCGGCTCCGTATCTAAACCCAGGCACACGTCCACGCCGCCACCATGCGGGTGGGCATCGATAAGCAACGACGCGAGACCGTTGCTAGAGGCGCGAACTGCCAGTGCCGCAGCCAAGGAACTGGCCCCTAACCCGCCCGTTGCTCCGACAACACCAATAACGCGCCGAGGCCAAGCACTGGTGTTCAGCTGCCTGGACCTCTTGTCCTGCCACAGATTCATGACCTGACTATGAGCCGGACACCGGCGGAACGAGCCGCGGTCTTCTTCACCTGTGGATAATCGGTAGGACAGGTGCCTGGTGTGGATAACCGACGAACCGGAAATAAGGGACGGCCCCCGCTGGGGGGGGGTAGCGGGGGCCGTCGACGCTCCAGACCTTGGGGGGTGGGCTGGAACGCCCGCGCTCAACCCCGAGGGGGAGCACTAGAATAATTGTGCCTTCAATGACCTCCAGGTGCAAGTATCTACGTCATCTGGCGTTGACAAAGAACATCTAGGTAGGGCCAACCCGGAAAGCAGGGGTAAAACCCTCAGCTCAACCGGCCCGCCATCACGGCGTCTGAGATGTCATGGCCGACGCCCGCGCCATGCGTCACCGCCTCAGCACAATGCACCAGCCACAAGCCCACCCCGCGCTGCCCGCCCTCGACATATGCCGTCAGGGCACCACGATAGGACGCCCCCATCCCGACGGCATGGCCCGCCTCGACCACCGCAATACCGGTCGGGTCCAAACCTGCCTGCTGCAACACCACACGCTCCAGCGATCGAGCCACCAGCGCGTTCCCGGCCACAAAAGGCCTGGTGGCGACGATTTCTGCGTGAATCAGGGCGGCCAGCAACACTGTTGGCCCGGCCCCGTCACGCACCGACCTCATCAAATCGGCGATCCCGGACAACCGCTCACGCATCGCCTCTCCGGTGGGTGCCGGAGCCAGCTCCACCCACTCCACACACTCCTCGTCGGGCAAACGTGGGCGACCAACCTGCGACGCCGGAAGTAGCGGAGCGGCCGCTGCCACGTGCAGCCCGGCCAACACCTGCATCGGGGAGGCCAGCGAGCGCTGCGTGATCTGTTCACCGGCCGCCGTGGCTTGGATGGCGGCCATCATCGTGCGCCACATCGGGTCCAGCGTCTCGGGGGGCTTCTGCGCGCCGCGCATCACGTCCCGCACTAACGGCAGGCTCAGCCGGCTCCCGGCGACCTCGGCACCTTCCAACTGTGCACTCGCCACCGCACCACGCACCCGCGATTCCGCCGCCGCCTCGGGAATTCGGCGACGCAGCGCGGGGTGCCAACGCAGCTCTTCGCACGCTTTACGCGCCTGCGCGGCTGCGTCCTGCACGCCGGGCAAACGCAATAGGTCCGTCAATCGGCTAGGGACGGCAGCAAAGCTCACCGGGTCAGTCTCTCCTCTTGAACTATGCGCGCGCACGCTGTTGAGTGGGATGGTCCGTTAATTCTTCTCAGGAGGCACCGTGACCGAGGCAACCCTGTCCAATCTCTCGCACGAGGAACGACTCTTCCCGCCCAGTGACGAGTTCGTGGCGCAGGCCAACGGCACGACAGCGTTATACGACGCAGCGGCCAGTGATCGAGAAGGCTTCTGGGCCGATCAGGCCAACGATCTCCTGACGTGGGACACCCCCTTCACGCACACGCTGGACTGGTCGAACGCCCCAGTCGCCCGGTGGTTCGACGGTGGCAAGCTCAACGTCTCGCTTAACTGCGTGGACCGTCACGTCGAGGCGGGCAACGGTGACCGCGTAGCCATTCACTTCGTCGGCGAGGAAGGCGACACCCAAGACCTGACATATGCAGACCTGCACGAGCAGGTGCAGCGCGCCGCCAATGCACTTATCGACCGTGGAGTACAGACCGGAGACCGGGTGGCGATCTATCTCCCAATGATCCCTGAGGCAGCCATCGCCATGCTGGCCTGTGCCCGCATCGGTGCCCCGCATTCGGTTATCTTCGGGGGCTTCTCAGCCTCTGCGCTGCGTACACGGATCGCCGACGCGCAGGCCAAGGTCGTTATCACCGCAGACGGCGGCTACCGCAAGGGCAAAGCGTCGGCCTTGAAGCCGGCTGTCGATGCCGCCGTGGACCCTGAAGGCGGAGAGAGCACGGTGACGTCGGTCCTGGTGGTGAAGCGCACGAAGGGAGACGTCGACTGGCACGAAGGCCGTGACGTGTGGTGGCACGACGCCCTCGAGGCGGCGTCGCCAACCCACGAACCGGAGTCCTTTGACTCCGAACACCCCCTCTTCATTCTCTACACCTCAGGCACCACCGGTAAGCCCAAGGGCATCTTTCACACCACCGGCGGGTACCTCACCCAAGCTGCCTTCACCAGTAAGTACGTGCACGACATACACCCGGAGAAGGATGTGTATTGGTGCACTGCCGACGTCGGCTGGGTCACCGGGCACTCCTACATCGTCTACGGGCCGATGGCCCTGGGCGCAACCCAGGTCATGTACGAAGGAACCCCAGACACCCCGCACCAGGGTCGCTGGTGGGAGATCGTCCAAGATCTCGGCGTCACCATCTTCTACACCGCCCCCACGGCCATCCGCGCGTGTATGAAGTGGGGTGAGCAGATCCCCGCGAAGTTCGACTTGTCCTCGCTCAAGCTGCTCGGGTCGGTCGGCGAACCCATCAACCCCGAAGCCTGGATGTGGTACCGCCGGGTCATTGGAGGCGACCGTTGCCCGATCGTGGACACCTGGTGGCAGACCGAGACCGGGGCCATCATGATCAGCCCGTTGCCCGGCGTGACGCCGACCCGCCCGGGGTCCGCGCAACTCGCGATACCTGGGATCGTCGTCGACGTCGTCAACGACGCTGGTGAGTCGGTGCCGGACGGATCGGGCGGCTATTTGGTCATCACCAAGCCGTGGCCCTCGATGCTGCGCGGCATCTGGGGCGACGAGCAGAGGTATGCCGATACGTACTGGTCGCGCTTCGAGAACACCTACTTTGCCGGTGACGGGGCAAAGAAAGACCAAGAGGGGAACATCTGGGTGCTGGGTCGAGTCGACGACGTCATGAACGTCAGCGGCCACCGCCTATCCACCACAGAGATCGAATCCGCCCTGGTCTCTCACCCCTCGGTCGCTGAAGCCGCGGTCGTGGGAGCAGCTGACGATATGACCGGTCAAGCGGTCTGCGCGTTTGTGATCCTGCGCTCTGAGGCGGCCAACGCCAGCACGGAAAAGGACGACGATCACGCTGAGATCGTGAAGGAGCTGCGCGCTCACGTCGCTAGCGAAATCGGTGCCATCGCCCGACCCCGCCAGGTCATGATCGTGGTCGAGCTGCCGAAGACCAGATCTGGCAAAATCATGCGCCGCCTACTCAAGGATGTGGCCGAAGACCGCGACGTCGGAGACGTTACGACGCTTGCAGATTCGACCGTTATGGACAAAATCAAGCAGGGTCTCTCGAGTGAGTGAAAGATTTTGCCAAACCTTGACCGTCCATAGGGTCAATACACATGTGGCCTCAGGCATGATTGTCATATCGACGCGGCGCGACGCAATGCGATGCGCCCCTGGCTGTCACGGGACCAGGTAGTCGATAGGTGCCCGCCCGGCACTAACAGGGGGTGCCGGGCGGGCACCAGTACTTTTTAACAGGCCGGCCCGGATCCCCGACTGCATACACCGTAGTGACGGGATACAGTTCTGGCCATGTCTACTACGCAGACCCCCTCGACGAACGATGAGCGCACCATCGGTCAGCTTGTCGCCGATGCCTCCGCCGACGTGTCGGCCATCGTCCGCAGCGAAGTAGAGCTCGCCAAGGTCGAGATTAAGAACGACGTCGTCCACGCAGGCAAGGGCGCGGGTCTGTTCGCTGGCGCTGGTGTGCTCGGTGCCTACGGTTTCGGCATCCTGTTGCTGGGGTTGGCCTGGGTCATCGCCATCTGGCTGCCCGTGTGGGCCGGGTTGCTCATCGTCGCTGGCGTGCTGTTCCTGATCGCTGGCATCTTGGCCCTTGTCGGCAAGGGGCAGATCGGCAAGGTCAAAGGCAAGCCTGAGAAGGCGATCGACAACGCGCAAAAGACGGTTGCCGCCGTGAAACCCAACAAATAGTCCTCAGCTCACCGCGCGAACCCGGCTGCGGTCCCACTCTCGGGTCAACCCCGCCAGGTCCAGAACTCGGTCCAACAGACCCGCCGTGAACCCCCAGATCACGATCGATTCGACCTCAAACGCTGGGCCGATGTATCCGCTGGGATGACGCACCAGGAATCTGCGTCCCGGGTCGAGGAGTTGCTCCACCGGAGCGTGCAAGACCTCCTCCACCTCGGCTGGGTCAGTCACCTGAACGATGCCAGGCCGCGCCCACCATGCCAGCACTGGCGTGACGTCATACCCACTGACCGGGATATGCAGCGTAGGCAACTCCGCCAAGACGTCAACCTGAGCCGGGTCGAGCCCGATTTCCTCGGCCGCCTCGCGTAGCGCAGTAGCCGCCGCATCGGCATCGCCGGCTTCGATGCCACCACCGGGGAACGACACCTGGCCAGGGTGGGACCGCAATGTCCGCGCTCGCACCGTCAGGATCGCCTCGGGGCCGACCGGACCCGGCCCGAAAAGGATGAGCACCGCTGACGACCGTCGTCCGCCCCCGGCCGGGGGAAGGAACGGGCTGAATACCCCGCCGCTCATCGATGCGACACGTGGAGCCACATCAGTCAGCCACGACGGCGGGTTATGACCTGCCGAGCTACTGGCGGCCGCAGCATCGGCTGCTGACGCGGAGGTCATCGCGGTGGGCCGGTTTTCACCAACGCAGCGGCAGCGGTCGGATCGATCTCCCCCACCCCGTACGACGGACACATCGCAGCCACTGGGCAGACCCCGCAGGCTGGTTTGCGGGCGTGGCAGATCCGACGGCCATGGAAAATCAGGACGTGGGAGAGTTGCGTCCATTCCTTCTTGGGGATCAGCCCACCGATTGCGTGCTCGACCTTCACCGGGTCCTCAAGCGTGGTCCAGCCGAACCGGCGCACCATACGGCCGAAGTGAGTGTCCACGGTGATCCCCGGCACGCCGAAGGCATTGCCCAAAACCACGTTGGCTGTCTTGCGCCCCACACCCGGCAGCGTGACCAAATCGGCCAGCCTGCCGGGCACCTCGCCATCGAAGTTTTCGACAAGGGTGGCGGCAAGTTTGAGGATCGAGTTGGTCTTGGCCCGGAAGAAGCCGGTCGGTTTCACCATCGCCTCTACGACCTCGCGGTCGGCGGCGGCTAATCGAGTGGCGTCCGGAAATTGCCCAAACAGCGTCGGAGTGATCGAGTTAACGCGCACGTCGGTGGTTTGTGCCGACAACACCGTGGCCACGAGCAGCTCGAAGGGCGTGGTGAAGTCGAGCTCACAGTGGGCGTCGGGGTAGCGAATCCCCAGGGTTCGGTACATTTTGCGCGCTCTGCGGGTCAGCGCAAGGGTCGATTCTTCGTCGCTACGTTGGGGAGAAACCACGTCGGAAGCCTACGTCGCCGCGCGTTACCCCTGCCGCTTCGGCGGCAAAGATGACAAGATGATCGGTGTGGACGAACAGGTATTGATGCGAGCCCCACTCTTCGCCGCCCTCGATCAAGAGGCGGCGCAGCGACTCATTGAATCCATGTCGGCCCAGCATGTGGGCAAGGGGAAGCAGATTTTCCACGAGGGGGATCGCGGTGATTCGCTCTACGTCATCACAGCAGGCAAGGTAAAACTCGGTCGCACGAGCGCAGATGGCCGAGAGAGTTTGCTGTCGGTCTTGGGGACCGGCGAGATGTTCGGCGAATTGAGCCTTTTCGACCCGGGCCCCCGACTCACTAGCGCGACCGCCGTTAACGCCACCGACCTCATCGCGCTGCAGAACAAGGATTTGCGCATCTTTATCGCCGATCATCCGCAGGTGGCAATGCAGATGCTCGCCGGCCTGGCTCGCAGGTTGCGCCGGACCAACGAGGGACTCTCGGACTTGGTGTTCACCGATGTGCCAGGACGGGTGGCGAAGGCACTTCTGGACTTGTCGGGGAGGTTCGGGCAGCCCTCCAGCACTGGCGTGCGCGTTGCCCACGACCTGACCCAGGAGGAGTTGGCGCAACTCGTGGGGGCCTCGCGCGAGACCGTCAACAAGGCCTTGGCGGACTTCGCTGCCCGGGGCTGGCTGACTCTTGGTGCCAAATCGGTGACCCTCGTCGACCTGGATCGCCTCAGTCGTCGCGCTCGGTAGTGCGCACCCCTAGATAGTCGAGCTGAGCAAGCACGCTCAGCCGCGCCGCCGGCCACACGTCTCGCGGCACGTCGGCATACACCCGTTCCAGCACCGCATCGGACAACTCACTAGGCGTGTGGTCTCCCAGCTTTGCCACCACGTCGCGGACCTCGTCGAGCCGTCGTGCACGGTGCTGCTGGTATGTCGCCACCATCGCCGCCGCATCGCTCACGGCAGGCCCGTGCCCAGGCGCAAGCGAGGTGACCCGGCCCGATCCGGTCAGTGTCGCCAAGCGCTCCAACGACTCGAGGTATGCCGCCAGCTCGCCGTCGGGGTGAGCCACCACCGTGCTACCGCGGCCGAGGATCATGTCACCGGTCAGCAGACGCTGTTCGGCAGCGATGAGAAAGCTCGTGGAATCTGCGGTGTGCCCCGGCGTGCTGACCACCAGCACGTCGAGACCCCCCACGCTCACCCAATCCCCGTTGGCGAGGTCATCGTGGCCGCTGCCGGTCGCCCGCACGGGGGCGTCGCTGAGCTCGGCGAAACGCGCGGCCGATTCGGCGTGATCCGCGTGGTGATGCGTCAGGAGCGTCAGGGCAACGTGCGACCCGATGCTCTCGACATACTGAAGCACCGCCTGCAGATGCGCCTCGTCGAGCGGGCCGGGGTCGACAACGATCGAGACGTGCGCGTCCGGCTCGGTGAGCACCCAGGTGTTGGTGCCGTCCAGGGTCATCGGCGAAGGGTTGGGGCACAACTGACACCAAGCCCGCTCGCTCACCCGACCGCTGGTCCACGGCGGGTCATTCGGCGGGCGTGGTGACTGCATACCTGAAACTAACCGGTGGTGCTTGTCAACGGTCTGCCTTCATCAACGGACGATATGCATCAACGGACCGCATTTATCGACGGACCGAGACGACGATCTCGACCTCGACGGGGGTGTCCATCGGCAGCACGCTCACGCCGACGGCCGATCGGGCGTGGATGCCGGCGTCACCGAAGGCTGCGCCGAGCAGCTCGCTGGCCCCGTTGATCACTCCGGGCTGTCCGGTGAACGACGGGTCGCTCGCGACGAATCCGACGACCTTGACCACCTGCGTCACCGCATCGAGATCACCCACCACCGACTTCACGGCGGCGATCGCGTTGAGGGCGCACAGCAGGGCGCACTCCTTAGCCTTCTTGGCGCTGACGTGCTCAGCACCCTCCCCAACTTTGCCGGTAGCGGCGAGCACGCCATCGACGAAGGGCAACTGTCCGGATGTGAAGATCAATTCGCCCTGACGCAGCGCAGGTACGTATGCCGCCACCGGCACGGCTACATCGGGCACGGTGAGGCCCAATTGGGCGAGGCGTTGCTCGACCGCCGAGGCGCTCACCCGTCTACTTCTCGCGCTTGAGGTAGGCCACGAGGTTGGAGCCGCCGTCGGGACCTGGTACCACCTGCACCAGCTCCCACCCGTCTTGACCCCATTGGTCGAGGATCTGCTTCGTGGCGTGGACGATCAGTGGCACTGTGGCGTATTCCCATGAGGTCATGCGTTCAGCGTAACGACACACGGCTCCAGAACGCCGCCGCAACCCGGAAGTCCACCTCGCTTTAAGGTTCGCCGCGTAACGTAGTCATATGCGCTTGGCTACATTCTTGGCGAAAGTCACTTCCCTACTCGGTGCCTTCGTGGCAATTTCGGTCCTGATGGGTCTCATCGGGGCCGGCTTGTTGCTGCCCGTCGTCGGGTCAGCAGGGAGCGCGGCGCGCGAGGGCGTGAGCCTTTTCGAAGAGTTGCCAGGCGAGCTCAACTCCAACCCGTTGGCTCAGCAGTCACGCATCGAAACGGCTGACGGCCGGTTGATCTCCACCCCGGCTTTGGAGAACCGCATCATCGTGGGTCTTGACGACATTGCTCCGGTCATGCAGCAGGCGCAGGTCGCCATCGAAGACGAGCGCTACTTCGAGCACGGCGGAGTCGACCCCAAAGGCCTAGCCCGTGCGCTGGTCTCTAACGCCACCACCGAAACCACCCAGGGCGGGTCAACCCTCACGCAGCAGTACGTGAAGTTGACACTCGCCGAGCAGGCGCAGCGCGAAGGCGACGTCGAGGCCCAAAAGGCGCTGCTCGCCCGAAGCGGCACCGAGGGATACGTCCGCAAACTGCGCGAGTTGAAGTATGCAGTCACGCTAGAGGAACGCCTCACCAAGGACGAGATTCTCGAGGGCTACCTCAACCTTGCCTATTATGGCGACCGGTCCTATGGCGTCGAAGCCGCCGCACGGCACTACTACGGGGTGAAGGCTAAAGATCTCACGCTCCCGCAGGCGGCCACGTTGGCCGGGGTGGTCCGTGCTCCCTCTGCAACCGACCCCGTAAACAACCCCAACTCATCCAAAGCCCGGCGCGACGTGGTGCTCGACAAGATGTACGCGCAGGACATGATCACCAAGAAGGAGTGGAGGAAGGCCAAGAAGTCCGACCTCGACCTCGACGTCACCGATAGCCAGCGCAGCTGCCTCAACAGCCGGTATCCGTACTTCTGCGACTACGTGAATGAGTGGCTCTTGCAGAACGAGACTCTCGGCAAGACTCGCGCCGAGCGCGGTAAAGCCCTCACCACCGGTGGCTTGACGATTCAAACGACCCTCGACCGTGGTCTCGCGAAAGAGATTCATGAGGTGACCTCCGAGTCTGTGCCCCCGGAGAACAAGTACGGCTTAGCCTCCGCCGCGGCAATCGTCGAGCCGGGCACCGGCAAGGTGGTGGCGTTTGGCCAGTCCTCTGACTACTCGTTGAGTGCCTCCGAAGACGGAATCAGCGACACTTCGCTCAACTGGAGCGTCGACAAGCGCTATCGAGGTGGCAACGGTTTCCCGATCGGATCGATCGCCAAAGCCTTCGCGCTGGTGACCGCGTTGGAAGACGGGGTTCCCGTTGAGACAACGCTTTCGGTGCGAAAGCCTTCCAGGGTCGATCGGAACAACACCTGGCTCAACCAACCGGGTAACCCCAAATCGCCCCAGGGCAACGTCAGCCCAGCCGCGATTTTCTTCAAGGATGACTTCGATCCCAAATGCACTATCGGCGATCCTTACTGGGCGGTCCGCAACTCCGAGAACGGGAGCTTTGACCCCCGAATTACGCTGCGCAAGGCCACCGAATCCTCGGTTAATACGGCCTTCGCCACGCTGTCGTCCCAGGTCGGCACCTGCACAATCCGCGACACCATGGCTCGCATGGGTCTCAACAGCGGCGATGGTGACCCCTACGCGGGAAAGGACACCATATTCAACAATCCGCCCGCGCTGGTGCTTGGCTCAGACGGCGCGAGCCCCCTCACGGTTGCGAGTGCCTACGCCACGATCGCCTCCGGCGGTATGTACTGCCCGCCGGTGCCCATCGAGAAGATCACCGATGCTCAAGGCAACGAGGTCCCGCTAAAGGTTGACCAATGCGAACAGGTCGTCGACGAGGATGTGGCAGCCGGGGTGGCCGAGCTAATGCAAGGTGTCGTTAAGGATGAAGGGTCCGGTCGCAGGGCGGCGCTCGACAGTGGTCAACCCGCAGGGGGGAAGACCGGAACAGATAACCGCTCGCGAAACACATGGTTTGCTGGCTACACACCGCAACTGTCCACTGCGGTCTGGGTCGGCTATCCGAGCGGAACGAAGAACGCGGACGGCGAAGAGATATACCCCGGTCGACTCCAAAACATCACCATTGGCGGTAGCTACATCGATGGCCAGTTGTACGGTTCAAAACTAGCAGCGCCTATGTGGAAGAGCATCATGACGGTGGCATTGGAAGACACCAAAGTGGAGAAGTTCGAGGAGCCGTCCCAGGAAATGCTGAACGGCAAAAAGGTGCTGGTCCCGAGTGTCCAAGGGCTGGGTATGTCAGGCACCACCGAAGCCTTGACCGAAGTAGGACTCGCCGCCGTCCGGACCTCCATCGACGCCCACCAGCCCAGTGGCACCGTGCTCTACACCGTCCCGAGCGCAGGCCGATCCGTCAGCACGGGCACGGCCGTCAAGGTCTACGTCTCTAACGGAGCCAATCCCGCGCCTCTCATCGAGGCGCCCGTCGACCCAACCGGCGACTCTGCTCAATCTGACGGAGCCGAGGCAGACCCGCCGCCCGACGACACCACGAAGTCCGACGACGGCTGATCGGCAGGCTCAGGTCCCGAGCGCGCGTCTAACTGCAAAAGCGATCCGCCCGCCCTCGGCGCTACCAGCCACCCGAGGCTGCACGACCCTCATCACGCTCCCCATCTGCGCCATGGAAGTGGCACCAACTTGCTCGATAGCTTCAGCCACGAGAGCGTCTAAGTCGGCGTCGTCGAGTTGGGTGGGCAAGTATTCGGCTAGCACCGCCCACTCTTCGTCCTCGGCGCGGGCCAGTTCCGGTCGCCCGGCGTCGGCATACGCGCTCGATGCTTCTTTGCGTCGCTTGGCTTCCTTGGCCACCACGGCCAAGACCTCGTCCTCGCTGAGCTCGCGCTGCTCCTTGCCGGCCACCTCAGCGTTAGTGATCGAGGTTAGGGCCATCCGCAGAGTGCTCGATCGCAGAGCGTCCCTTGCCCGGATCAAGTCCGTGAGGTGGGCACGCAACGTTGCTTTCAAGCCAACAGCCGGTTCGCTCATCTTCGCAGTCTGACACCTGTGCGTCGCTGGGTGTCTCGCCCCGATCTGGCATGCTCGCCCTATGCCCTTATCCCCCACGGTCGCTACCTTGACTGCAAGCACCTTTGGCCTTGGTGCAGGGCTAATCGCGTGGAGCACGCTGGTCGAGCCGCGAGCCTTCGCGCTGCGACGGTTCGACGTTCCGATACTGCCCACCGGCGCGCTACCGGTGCGTGTTTTGCATATCACCGACCTGCATCTGCACCCCCGCCAGACCTATCGCGCCGACTGGCTGCGTGGGCTCGATGCCCTCGAGCCTGATCTGGTCGTCAGCACCGGAGACAACCTCGCCCACATGGGTGGTGTGTCCGCTGTCCTCGATGCTTATGGTCCACTTTTGTCACGGCCAGGTGGGTTTGTGTTGGGCTCCAACGACTACTTCCCCCCGGCGCTGAAGAACCCCCTCGGCTATTTCAACGACAGCCACCGTCGAGGAGCGGCTCTGACGACGAAGCGCCTGCCCACTCAGGACTTGATCGACGGCTTCGAGGGGTCGGGGTGGCACAACTTCATGCACCAGCGTCGGCGGATCACGATTGCCGGTGCCGACCTCGAAATTGTCGGGGTCAACGACCCGCATATCGGTTACGACCGTTACGACCTAGTGGCTGGCCCGGCTGCGGCCGACGCTGACCTCACGATCGGCATCACCCATTCGCCCTACCAGCGCGTGCTGGACCCGATGGCTGCAGACGGGGCTCGTCTGCTCATCGCCGGGCACACCCACGGAGGTCAAGTGTGCGTGCCCGGCTATGGCGCGCTGGTGACCAACTGCGACCTAGACACCGCACGCGTCAAGGGGATGTCGCGCTGGTGGCCCGGCGCCGGTCAGGCCGGGGCACACGCGCACACACCGGATGATGCCGCATACCTGCATGTTTCTGCTGGGCTTGGAGCCTCCCCGTATTCGCCGTTCCGGCTGGCCTGTCGTCCCGAAGCGACCCTGCTTACCCTCACCCCTCGCCCTGCCGTCTAGCGCCACGTCGGCTCGATTCGGCGGCGTGGTCGCCGTGGGATATCGTGACCGACGCTGCACATTCCCGGTGGATGTGAGCCACGGGGTGTGGCGCAGTTTGGTAGCGCGCGTCGTTCGGGACGACGAGGTCGCAGGTTCAAATCCTGTCACCCCGACATTGTTTGTTGGATTGCAATGAAAGAGGCCTAATCCTTATTGGGGGTCGGGCCTCTTTCCTTACCCCTCAACGAAACTGGCGGCATACGGAATTGGCGTCTGAGCGCATTTTCCGTATCCGGCAAACCTTAACTAGTTGCGTGACGCCAACCGGCGGCTGGCCACCACTCCACCGGCACCCATGAGCAGGGCGGAAAGACCGACAATCGCACCGAGGCCACCGTTGCTGCCCGGGGCAGGCACATCGGTCTCGACCTTGGGGCCAGCTGCAGACACTGCCTCTTCGGTGACGGCAGTGCCCTCACCGTCGACGTCGTCGAGCACGGCGTCCGGCTGGACGTCGCTCATGTCGAGGTCGGCCTGACACAGGACCACTGCCGATAGGGTCGCCTGCGATCCATCTTCGCCTTCGAGGGAGAAGACCTCGCCCACCTGCGGTTGGCTGATGATGTCGAAAATGCCACGCTCGTCGTCAGAGGCGAGCACGATCAGCAACCAGTCGGTGGCAAGCTCAGCGGCGTCAGTCAGCTCGTAGGTCGGCCCACTACCGAATTCGGTGTAGCACTGCACACCTATGAAGCCCTCGCTGCTGAGGTACTCCGCCCAGAAGTCGGGGTCATCAGCCGGATACCTTCTGCGCCGAACTCATCGCCGTCATCAACTTCGCCGTCCTCCGGCTCAGCCTCACTCGGTGTGGTCTCGGGCTCAGACGTCTGCTCCGCCCCGTCGTCCTCGCCGGTTTCGGTGGCCTCGTCACTCGTCGATTCGTCCGTTTCACCCTCGGGCGTCGCTTCACCGTTGGGAGCACCCTCCTCCTCGGCCAGAGTTTCGGAATCATCGGCCGGTGCTTCCTCTGCTGGCTCCTCCACCTCGGCGGTGGTGCCATCCCCCTCCCCATCCTCTGGGCCAGACGTCGTCTCGGCATCGTCTTGAGCGTGCACGGCGGCGTGAACGGGAGCCACGGCATGCGCGGCAACGGGGACGAAGCACAGCGCAACGGCACCGGTAGCTGCGAGCAGACGCGATGGAACAGAATTCATTGAGCGCTCCTTGTGAGCTGATAGTGAGCGCCCAAACGGACCTCACCCGAAATAGTACTGTCCGAAGCCGCTGAGGCCAGCAAAGAGAAACCTCGCGTGCTCGTCACTGGAACGGGACGTTTCGCTAAGCGGCCTTCCTATTGCTATGAACAGTCCTTCTATTCAACGGTCGGCGTAGACATCAGTGCGGCAGGTATTTCAGAAGCACCTACCACTCCGCTGAGCAGCAACGGGTCGATCAACTCACCTCTGCGCATCACGCTCATCGACCCGTTGGGCTCGAAAATCACCGCAGCAACTTCGCGCGGGTGACGCACCCCTGCCTGCCGCAACCGCGACTGCACCTCTCCCGGCATCACATGACAGCGAGACATGTGATTGGCCAACATCCGATCACCGGCCATCAACACGACCGGGTGGTTATCGATCAAGGCCGAGCCGTATCGGTGATTGCGCACCACTCCAACGGTCGCCTGAAGGACCACCAACGTCGCCAACGAAATGAGACCAGAGCTAAAGGCCGGGAACTCTCCCAAGGCGCTGCGCCCGATCACCGCCCCAAACGCGATGACCGCCGCGAGGTCGAATCCGGACATGCCCGAGAGCATTCGGGGGCCGAGCACGCGCACCAAAAGAAGCATGGCCGCGTACATGCCTACTGTGGAAAACACGACGGCCAGGCTCTCTAAGGGGCTGACCGTCAACAGATCCCACAGGTTGGGGCCATCACGATTGAGTGCGTCCGGTGGCATGCCTATGCACACTACTGCGAGTGGGCCTGCTCAGACTTGGGCTAGCCCGATCGGTAAAAGTCGTTGCTAGACTCCCCGGCATGCCTTGCCCCTCGCAGTGTCGGCCCCCTGTGGCCAACCTCTGGGCGAGGCAATTGACTCTATGAGCCTGCTCGCCACGATGCTCATCCTGGTCGCGACGGTCGCTGTCGCCCCAGTGTGCACCCGCTCCCTCGGCCGAGACGCCGGCTACCCCCTAGGTGCCCTCTACTTGCTGGCTGCTGGCGCCTTCTTCCCCGCAGCCGCAGCAACGATGCGCGGCGAAACCACCACGTACAACGTCGAGTGGGTGCCCAGTCTCAACGTGAACTTCGCGCTGCAAGCAGACGGCATCGGCGTGGTCTTTACGTTCATTGCACTGCTCATCGGGGCGGTGGTGTTCGTCTACTCGGCGCGATACCTCGAAGACGGTCGCAACACGAGTTTCTACCTGACGATGTGCGCGTTCACGCTGTCCATGGTGGGCCTGGTGCTAGCAGATGACTTGATCTTGCTCTTCGTATCCTGGGAGTTGACCTCTCTCGCATCCTTCTTACTGATCGCTCGATCGGGGTATGGCGGCGAGTTGGCTTCGCTACGCACGCTCCTGATCACCTTTCTCGGCGGTCTGTCCCTGCTGGCCGCAGTGGTTTCGATCATCGCCAAGACGGACACCACCTCGGTCACCGAGGCCCTCGCCAGCCCGATCTGGAAAGAGGATGCGGGTTTCACCGCGTCCATGGCGATCTTGGTGCTGCTAGCCGCGTTCACGAAGTCCGCGCAGTTCCCGTTCCACGTGTGGCTTCCCGACGCGATGGCCGCGGCAACCCCCGTCAGCGCCTACCTACACGCCGCAGCGGTCGTGAAGGCCGGCATTTTCCTGTTGTTACGGTTCAGCCCCGCGTTTCACGAGACGCTGACGTGGAACTACGTGCTGATCTTCGTGGGTCTCTTTACCGGTGCCATGGGGGCATGGTTCGCGGCGCAAAAGACCGACCTCAAGAAATTAATGGCCTACTCCACGGTCAGCCAGTTGGGGCTCATCGTGGCCACCATTGGGATCGGCACGGAAGAGGCCATTGCTGCCGCAACACTGCATACGATCGCGCACGCTTTGTTTAAGTCCGGCTTGTTCATGATGGTGGGCGTCATAGACCACGCCGCCCACACTCGCGATATGCGGCGCCTGCCACAGTTGTGGAAGAAGATGCCTTGGTCGTTCAGCGCCGTGGTCCTGGGTTGCGCGTCAATGGCTGGCATCCCGCCCATGCTCGGGTTTATCTCCAAGGAAGCCATCCTCGTCTCCGCTCAAGAGGCGCCCGGCCCCGAATTCGTGGGTTGGCTCGCCCTCTTAGGCGTCTCCGGGGGAGCGATCCTGACATTTGCCTACTGCGCCAAGATCGTGTTCGGCGGCTTCGTTGACGGCACCCGCACCGACATCGACGTTCATGAAGCATCGCCCTCACTGCTCATCCCGGCAGCCCTGCCGATCTTTGTTGGGTTGCCGCTGGCCTTCTTCGCTGGCGTGCTGAACACCCCCGTCCAGCGCGCGGTCGAAGCCGCTTTGCCCGCCGGGGAGGTAGAGCATGAAGTCCATTTCTACCTGTGGCATGGCTTCGTTCTCGAGCTGTGGATCACGCTCGGCATCATCGCCGTCGGGGTGGTCATCATCATGAACCGCACGAAGTTGCGGGCCTTTATCGAGCACGACAGTTTCGACGTGGACGGCGCATGGGTCATCGGGCGGGTCTCGAAAGGTCTGCGCCGCTTCGGCACCAAACTTTCGCTGCTCGTTGCGGCAAACAACCCCACCCGTCACGTTGCGGCACAGTTCACAGTGTTGGGGATCGTGTTATTCGCGGGCTGTATAGCCGTCTTCTCGTCGGTCGGCTTGGCCCCACAGGAAGGCAATCTCACCGAGCCCATCGACGCTGTCGTTCTTATTGTGGTGATCGGCGGAGTGATTGGTGCCACACTGTCGGACTCCCGACTGGCCGCGACGGTCAGCCTGTCGGCCGTCGGTATCGCAGTCACTGTGCAGATCTTCGCCCTCGGTGCTCCCGACGTCGGTTTGACTCAACTACTGGTCGAGGCGCTCACCGTGCTGATGATCATGCTGGTGTTGCAGAAATTGCCCCTGCGGTTTGGCCGGGGCCCCCGATACGGCAACGCCGCCGCAGCCGGGTTAGCGATCTTCACCGGCATCAGCGCTGGCCTCACCGTGTGGGTGCTGACCGGGCGACGCGCGCTGCCCCCGGTGGCCGAGTACTACCTCACCGAAGCCCCCGCCGAAAGTGGCGGCGACAATATCGTGAACACCATCCTGGTTGAGTTCCGCGCCCTAGACACCCTGGGCGAGTTGAGCGTGCTCGGGATGGCAGGAGTCGCGTTGATAGCCGTGCTGTCCACGGTGCGCGATCGCTACCTCGACCCCGAGCCCAGCGCCGACAAGAACTACGTCAAGGCGCCCGAGCTGGCGCTGCGTGACGAAGGATCGACGGCAGAAAAAGCCATGATAGAGGCCTGGGGCAATGCGATCCCGCTTCAGTTGCTGATCCGGTTGACCATCCCGCTCCTCGCGGTCATCTCGGCGATCCTCTTCTGGCGCGGGCACAACTCCCCCGGTGGCGGATTCATCGCTGCTCTCGTCGGCTCTGCAGTCATTGCACTGATCTATCTGGCCTCAGCCAAGGACCACCCGATTGGTGCACCCAAGGCCCCGGTTTACCTCATTTCGGCCGGCATCGCCCTCGCCCTGGGCACCGGAATCTGGGGCTTGCTCGCCAAGGGCTCATTCCTCGAACCCATCAACGGGTACTTCTTGGGCCAGAAACTGACCTCGGCCCTGGTGTTCGACCTCGGTGTGTATGCCGCAGTGCTCGGCCTCGTCTTGGCGGCCTTCAACCTGCTCGGGGCCGCCGAGGGCACCGAAGAGGGCACCCGAGAGCGCGCCGACCAGTCCGTCGAGGGCGAAGTCGCGGGCCCCATGGACTCAGTCCGTGGCGAGCACCCAGAGGACGCCTCCCCGGCACCGACCAAACTCGCGCGCCCCACCCGTAAAACCAGCTACTTAGCTAGGGGAACCGTGCCACGACAAGATTCCCCCACTGAAAAAACTGGCAAGGGGAAGAAGAAATGATTCTGCCCATGACCATCGGAGTGCTTGTCGCCGGAGGGGTCTACCTCATCCTGCAACGCGGCATGGTGCGGATCATCTTTGGGTTGGCGTTGCTCAGTCACGCCGCCAACTTGTTGTTGCTCACCATCGGGGTAAGCAGCTTCCGCGGTGAGCCGCTCGCTGACCGTACCGCCGTCGACATCGCGGCCGACCCGCTCCCCCAAGCTTTCGTGCTGACGGCCATCGTGATCACGCTGGCCGTCACCATCTTCATGCTGACCCTCGCAGTCATCGGGCACAACGATGACACCAAGCGGATGCCTGCGACCGGGGAGTTCCACGACCGATGAACGCTGCATACCTCTCGCTGTTGGTGGCGGTGCCGCTGGCCTCTGCTGCCCTGTTGGTCGCCGTCCGGCGCCCCGTCCTGGATCGTGCACTCATGATCGGCGTTCCGGCACTGATGACGCTCGCCGGGATTCTCCTTCTCATCGAGCACCAGAGCACGCCGGTGCTCGCGCACAATGTCGGGCAGTTCCCTGGTGGGGTCTCCATTCCGCTCGTATCGGACACGTTCAGCGCCCTGATGATCACCGTCACGTCGTTGACCACCACCGTGACCATGGTTTTCCTCACGCAAACGGGTGAGGACCGCTTCCGATTCTTGCCACCACTCGCGCTCATGCTGGCTGCTGGGGTCAACGGCGCTTTGCTGACCGGGGATCTCTTCAACCTCTTCGTCTTCGTCGAGGTCATGCTGCTGCCTTCGTATGCGCTGATTTCGATCACCGGCACCTGGCGTCGACTGGGCATCGGTCGCTTGTTCGTGGTGGTCAATTTGCTGACCAGCACGATCCTGCTGATCGGTGTGGGGTTGGTCTACGCTGCGGCGGGCACCGTCAACATGGCCGAATTGGCCGGTGCCGCGAGTCGCGACCCCCGCGTTGGCTTCGCAGTTGCGGTCGTCCTGCTGGCACTGGCGATTAAGGCTGGCGTTGCACCGATCCACGGATGGCTGCCGCGGACCTACCCCTCCACCTCGGCCGGCGTCATGGCCCTGTTCTCGGCGGTGCACACCAAGGTGGCGTTGTACGGGATCTACCGCATCTACTCCACGACCTATGGCGGCGAGGCGGCCTGGGCACCGGTCCTGGCCTTTGCCGTGGCCCTGACCATCATCGTCGGTTCCTACAGCACCTTCGGTGAACACATCATGCGTCGGGCCCTGTCCTGGCAGATGGTCGCGGGTGTCGGTCACATCCTGCTCGGCCTCGCGATTTTCACGCAGTTCTCGTTGGCCGCTGGCATCTTCTACATGGTTCACCACATCATCACGATGGCTGCGTTGCTCCTGACCTCCGGTGCCATCGAGCAGGCCTACGGTAGTGGCAGATACGAGCGCCTGGCCGGTCTCGCCAGACGTGATCCCTGGATCGCAGTCATCTACGCCTTCGCTCTTCTGTCGCTCGTCGGTTTACCGCCCTCGACAGGTTTTTTTGCCAAGATCGGTCTCCTGCAAGCTGCGGCAGGTGCTGGCGGCTGGGAGGCGTGGTTCTACATCACAGTCGTCTGCGTGGCCGCCGTCGGCACGCTGTTTGCGATGCAGCGCCTGTGGTCTGGTGTGTTCTGGGGTCCGTCAATGGAGAACTACCGTCCGCAGGACCCCAACGGTGGCCGAGGCAAGCGAGTGCCACTGCCCAAGGATCTGAAGGTGCGCTGGAATCTCGCTGCACCCGGCGCGTTCCTGGTGGGTCTGCAGTTGACCTTCTTCGTCTTCGCCGGCGTGCTGATACCGATAGCCCAGCGCGCCGCCGAGAATTTGACCAACCTTGAGCCCTACGTGACGGCGGTGCTCGGATGAGACTCCACCCCCTGTCCACCCTTCGGTATGCGGGATTCATCGCCTGGGAGGTCCTAGCCGGAACCGTCACGGTTGCCGTCGACGCTTTCACCCCCGGCAAAGGGGCGACCCCGATGATCGTGGAGTTTCCGTTGCGCTGCGACACGGATGTCGAGATCACGATCATGGCCTCGTCCATCACCATCACTCCCGGCACGATCACGCTCGGGATCGCGCCTGCGTTGGCCCACGCGCCAGCCAGTCTCTTCGTCCACTCGATGTACTCCTCGAATCGTCAAGAACTGCTCGATGGCTTGGCCCACATGGAGGCCAAGCTTTTGAAGGCGACCCGCGGTGAAGCGTCCTCTAGCGGTGCCAAGACAAAGAGGTCCACATGACCTTCATCGTGGTGACCACTGTCGTCATCTTGACCATCGCCGCTCTGTGTGGGATCGCGCGTCTGGTGACGGCCACGGATGAGGCAACCTCAGCCGCGGTCAGCGACCTGATCTACTTCTGCGCCATCTCAGTCTTCATCGCGAGCGCCATGGTGCGTGAGACGGCCGTGCTCTTCGACGTTGCTTCAGTCTCGGCATTGTTCGGCATTTTGGCGACCATCGCGCTCGCTCGGATCCTCACTAGGGGGCGTCGCTGATGCATCCAGCCATGACCATCATCGTGGGCATTCTCGCCATCGGTGGCGCGCTATGTGTGCTCATCAGCGCCGTGGCCATGCTGCGCGTCTCAGATGCCCTCAGCCGAATCAACGTGTTGAGCCCCGCAACCGGCCTCGGTGTCCCGGCCATCGTCCTGGCCGCATACCTCAATCACGTCAATGAGGTCGGCATGGATTGGATCGACCTCATCAAGGCAGCGGTCGCTATAGCCGGGTTCATCATCATGTCGTCGGTCGCCAGCAACACGCTTGGGCGTGCTACCTACCGCTCGGGTGCCCCGGTTGACCCTGACACCATCCCGAACGAGCTCGCCGTGGGCCACCCTGAGCGCTTGCCCAAGCGCGCAACCAGCAAGACCCGCAAGAAGCGCCGCTAGCTCAATCCTTCCGACTAAGCGGCCTCCGCCCAGACCTCCTTAGACGGAGTCCGTGGAGTGCAGCGCCGCCATCTCTGCCTCCATCACCATCTCCTCGTCCGCGTCCAAGCGGACGTGGGCCAGCAGCGCAAAGACGGCCCGCAAGGCTGCGGCGGCGCGCTCGCCCCACGACGAGAGATAACTGAACTGCCACCACCACAGCGCCTCGGTGACGGCACCACGGTCGAAATGGATGAGCCCATGGGCCAGGTCAGCCGCTACTGCAGTCAGGTCGTTGGAGATATCGCCGCGCCCCACGTCCGCGGAGAGCACCGGGTCGGCCACCTCTACGTAGGTGTCAACGCCGGCGAGGAGCACGCCCAGGGCCTCCCGAATCGCGTCGAGGTCGGGGTCCGGCCCAGCGTCAGGCTCAAACCGTTCCTTGGGCACGATGTCGACCATCGCGCCGAGGCGGGCCCCCGCCACCTGGATCTGGGCGAGCGCCAGCAGCAAAATGGGCAGCGCCTGCTCCCCTGCCTTCGAATCACTCAGCCCGCGCAACGCAAGAAGGTAGGTGCGCGCCTCCCCTGCGGTGTCTTGGGCCAGCGCCAGCAGCTCGCTGTCGAGGTCTGCGGCTGAGCCCGTCTGTGCTGGGGTGTCGGTCATAGCGCCAGTCTGTCGCACCAGCACGGCGCGCGCCTAGGGGCATCAGGTTTCGCGCAGGAGCACGGCACCGCCAGCGCTCATGCGGCCCGGCGAGACGGGCAACATCAGGCCTCGATAAGCCTGCGGCCTTCAAACGCACGCCCCAGGGTGACCTCGTCTGCATACTCCAGGTCCCCGCCGACCGGAAGCCCTGAGGCCAAGCGACTAATCTGCACCTCTATGGACCGCAGCAACCGGGCGAGGTAGGTGGCTGTGGCTTCGCCTTCGAGGTTGGGGTCGGTGGCGATGATGACCTCAGTGACGGTGCCGTCGGCGAGGCGAGTGAGCAACTCTTTGATGCGCAGATCGTCCGGCCCCACGCCGCCCATTGGATTGATTGCACCGCCCAGCACGTGATAGCGGCCGCTGAACTCGCGGGTGCGTTCGATGGCGGCGACGTCTTGGGATTGCTCGACCACACAGATGAGGGTTGCGTCCCTACGCGGGTCCTGGCAGATACGGCACAACTCTTGCTCAGCCACGTTGCCGCACTGCTCGCAAAACCTGACCCGCTCTTTGATCTGGCCCAACGCCGTCGCGAGGTTGGTCACGTCCTCGGGGTCGGCGGTCAACAGGTGGAATGCGATCCGCTGAGCGCTCTTGGGGCCGATGCCCGGCAGCCGTCCGAGCTCGTCGATGAGGTCTTGCACCACGCCTTCATACACAGCCCCGACTGTATGTGGCTTGGCCCCATAGGTTGGCACCGCCACCCCGGTCAGGCGGTCGCGATGTAAGCCGAAGGAAAGGCTAGGTGGTCTCGGGTTGGCGCTGGTTGAAGTCACCAGCGGGCTCTTGGCCGCTCATGGCCAGCACCGCTTCGTAAATTTCGTCGGCCACCTCGCGCCGGGCTCGACCCGCTGGCACGCCGGCATACCGCTGGGCAACGTCGATGGGGGCACCGAACTCGACCGTAAATTTGCGGATGCGAGGCAGCCTCGCTCCGACCGGCATCAGCTCGGACGTCCCGTGCAGCGCCACCGGCACCACTGGGCATTGCGCTTGGAGGGCCAACCAGGCGACCCCAGTGCGGAAACGGTAGAGGCGACCGTCGCGGGAGCGAGTGCCTTCGGGATAGATGCCGAAGACACCGCCGGTCTGCAGGTGCGCCAGCGCGAGATCCAAGGACTCTTGGGCCGCTCGGGCGTGGTCCCGGTTGACTGGGATGGACCCGATCGAGGTGAAAAACGTGCGGTTGACGAACCCCTCGAATCCGGTGCCCGTGAAATATTCGGACTTGGCCAAGAAGGCCACTTGCCTCGGTGAGACGACGGGGATGGCAACACTGTCGGCAAACGACAAGTGGTTGCTGGCCAAGATCACCGGCCCGGTGGTGGGGACATTGTCGGCACCGATGATCTGCGGCCGCCACAGCGCAAGCGCGGCCGGGCGGACGGTGAGATGCAGGGCTTTATAGAACATGCCGGACCCCTTTCATCGTTGCGACGGGTCGTCGATGGCAATTACCGTGCCGCCCAAAACAGATTCAATGACCGATTGCCCCACCGTAGTGGAGTTCTCGAGGTCGTCGTCGTCCTGAGCCGGAATGTCGCCGCCAGGTCGAGTCGGGGCCATCGGGGCTGGTGCTGCGGGTTGGTGCGGCCCAGAGAAGGGCGCTTCCGCCGACCCTTGAGCCCATGGGGGCGCCTGCGACGTGGCTCCCTGGCCCCAGGCTGCGCTCTCGTCGCGGCCTGGCTGAGGCACCTGTGATGAGCTGCGGCCCCCAGCCTCTGAGGTGCGGGAGGACCGAGCCTGGCCGCTGCCCCGAGGTGATCCTTCGGACCGAGCATTACTTGCGGGTGGGCCCGCTGTCGCGTTGCTGCGGGGCGCGGGGTCGGGCGTGCGATTGCGTCCCCGGCGCGGTTCGTTCGCCCGTGGGGTCTCACCGTTGGCCACCGTGCTCTCGACCTTGGTGTCGACGCCGATGGCCTCAATCAACGCCTGGCGCACTACTTCGCCGTGACTGCCGCGGCGGAAGGTCTCGGCTTGGCCGGCGGTGTCGATCTCAAGCAGCAGTCGCCGGCCGTCGAAGTCGACGATCTTCGTGTTGACCGACACGAAACTCCAGGTCACCTTGCGGATGGCCCGCACCTTGTCGAGCACCTCCGGCCAGGCACGCCGGATCGCGTCGGTGTCGATGGCACCGGTGGTCGGCGACTCCTTCACGGGCGCTCGCCTCGCAGGCTCACCGATGGCTGGCCCACTCACGGCTGGCTCACCGACCACAGGCCCAGGGGTCGAAGGATCAGGGGCCACCCGCTGCGCCTCCATCGGCTCCGGCTCGTGCGCGTATTCCTGCTCGATCGGCTCGTCAGGCTCAGGTTCGTGGCGCTGCGGCTCGGGCTGAGCGGTCAGGAGCGGCTCGACGGGCTCTGGCCCAACCGGCTGCGGTCGCGCGGCTGAGGCTTGAAGCCCGCGAGGTCCAGGAGCCGATGGCGCTGCCGAGTTGGCGGGTGCCTGTTCGTTGGCCACGGTCAGGCGACGCTCGATGCGATCCAAACGTGCGCCATACCCTTGCTCGCCAGCGGCGCCGGGCAACAAGAGTCGAGCACAGATGAGCTCGAGCAACAGCCGGTAGGACACGGCTCCGGTCATCTCGGCCAATCCGTGGCTGACCACGTCCGCGCAGCGGGTCAGGGACGCGGCCCCGTAGGACTGGGCTTGGTGCTGCATACGCTCGACGTGGTCTTGGGGCACCCCAGGTAGCAAGCCCGCGCCCCGTTCGCCGACCGCGAGCAGCACGATCAGGTCGCGGTACCGCTCCAGCAAATCCTCGACGAAGCGCCGCGGGTCGTGGCCGGACTCCATCACCTTGTCGACCTGGGTGAACACGCTGGCGGCGTCGCGAGCGGCCACAGCGAGCACCACCGCATCGAGCAACTCGTTGTCGGTGAATCCGAGCAGGGACGCCGTCCGCTCGTAGGTCAACCCCTGCTCGTCAGCCCCGGAAATCAGCTGATCGAGCACTGACAGCGAGTCGCGCACTGAGCCCCCGCCAGCACGGGTCACAAACGAAAGCACCCCGGCCTCGACGCTCGCCCCCTCGGACTCACAGACCTGCTCCAGGTATGCCGTCAAGCGGGCGGGCGGCACCAGATGAAACGGATAGTGGTGGGTCCTCGACCGAATCGTGGACAGCACCTTCTCGGGCTCCGTGGTGGCGAAGATGAACTTGACGTGCTCCGGCGGCTCCTCGACCACCTTGAGCAGCGCGTTGAAACCGTGCGGAGTGACCATGTGGGCCTCGTCGATGATGTAGACCTTGTAGCGCGCCTGCGCAGGCCCAAAGGCCGCCCGTTCCCGCAGATCACGAGCATCGTCGACCCCACCGTGGCTGGCTGCATCAATCTCGATCACGTCGATCGAGCCACTGCCTCCGCGCGCCAATGCAACGCAGGAGTCGCACACATCACACGGGGTGGGGGTCGGCCCCTGCTCGCAGTTCAGACAGCGAGCCAAAATGCGGGCACTCGTGGTTTTGCCGCAGCCGCGCGGCCCGCTGAAGAGGTAGGCGTGGTTGACCCGCCCCGACTTCAGGGCTTGCATCAGGGGCTCAGTGACGTGCTCCTGGCCGATGACGTCGGCAAAGGACTCGGGGCGAAAACGGCGGTACAGGGCGCTGCTCACTCCAGTGACCTTAGCCCCACGCACTGACGCTGCGCCTTGGCCGTCCCCAGGGCGATCCTCACCCGTTCACGACGGCCGCAGAACGGCCATCCGGTGCGCGGCACGGGTCAGGACGACATAGAGCACGCGCGCCCCACCCGGTGCCCGCGCCACGATTTCGTCGGGGTCAAGCACAACAGTCGCGTCGTACTCCAGCCCCTTGCTGCCCAGTGGATCGACGACCACCACACGGGTCACTCCCCGCTCGGAAGACAGCGACGCCACGACGCGCTCGGCATCAACAGCCCACCGCTGTGGAGTGATGATCGCCACGGCACCTTCGACCTGACTCAGCGCGTCGGTGATCGCCTCCCGAAGTGCCTCACCCCACTGGGCAACAGGCACCTGAATGTCGGTGGGGACATGGCCTGTTTCGCGGACAGCATTGGGGATATCGGCGTCCGGAACGTGCTCGCGAATCATCGCCTCGGCGACCTGGAAGATCTCGCGGGCGTTGCGGTAGTTGGTGTCCATATGGAAGGCACGCCTCGGTGAGCGACCGAAGGCCTCTTCACGAGCGGCGGCTGACTCGGCCAGGTCACTCCACGAGGCTTGCGCGTTGTCCCCGACCACCGTCCACGAGGCCCACCGGCCACGACGCGCCAACATGCGCCACTGCATCGGCGACACGTCTTGCGCTTCGTCGACCAGCACGTGGGCAAACTCATCCGCCGGGGTCAGGGTGCCCACCATGAGCCGGCGCAGCGGGTCACGAGAGACCCGTTCGTATGCCATGCCTCGATCTATGCCGCTGGTGCCTCCCGAGCGGTCGATCTTGGTGGCGACCATGTTGCGTTGCGCTTCCTCGTCCATCTCTTCGAACTCGTAGAACTCGCGCTCTGCGGGCGCTGAGGTCACCATCGGCCCGAGTTTCTCGGCGAGGTCATCGATGAGGGCGACGTCGGCCACGGTCCAGGAGCCCTGCGACTCGGCAAGACGCATCGACTCAGCCAACGCCGCGACCTCGTCGCGGCTCAACTCCCCGCCTGCCACCGCAGCCGCCACGGCATCATCGGCCAGCCAACGGAGAACTTCACGGCCATCGACTCCGCGCCACCAGGCGGCTGCGAACGCTTCGACGTCTCGGGAGTCCTCGAACTTGGCGAAAAACTCTGCGCGATTCACTTCGGGGCCGCCGACTTGGGCCCAGGCCGCTTCGGCGAGGGCGACTACCGCGGCCTCGAAGGAGGTATTGCGGTGCGATCGGCGTAGCACGTTGGCCCGCGCCCGGTTCAACTCGGGCTCTTCGAGGCGGATGGCCTGGCCTGCGACAAAACACCGGAGCAGCGTCGGTCCCTCAGGGATCGGCTGACGGGCCAGTCGGGTCAGCACCCCGCGCATCCGCAGCGAGCCCTTGATGGCCGCGACGGTTGGGGTGTCCAGTCGGGTCGCCGTGATACCGCCGACGACGTCGCCGAGAGATCGCAACGTGACGCTGTCTTCACCCAGTGACGGCAACACCCGTTCGATGTATGCCGTATAGCCCGCCGAAGGCCCCACCACCAACACTCCGCCGGCTTCGAAACGGCGACGGTCTGCATACAAAAGGTATGCCGCGCGGTGCAGTGCTACGACCGTCTTGCCGGTGCCGGGACCGCCGGTGATCTCCGTGACCCCTCGCGCAGGCGCCCGAATGGCTTCGTCTTGGTGTTGCTGAATCGTGGCCACGATGTCGCGCATCCGCGCACCGCGACTGCGGGTCAAGGCTGCAAGCAAGGCCCCGTCTCCGACCACCACAATGTCGTCCGGCGCATCAGCCACCATGAGGTCGTCTTCAACCCCGACGACGTCCTCTCCGCGACAGCGCAGCACCCGGCGTCGGATCACGTTATGCGGTTGCACCGGGGTCGCGCGGTAGAACGGAGCAGCTGCAGGTGCGCGCCAGTCAATGACTAGCGGCTCGTATTCGTCATCGCGCACGCCGAGCCGGCCGATGTAACGCATTTCGCGCTCAGGTGACTCGGCACCGAGGTCGAGGCGGCCAAAGACCAAACCTTCGTGCTGGTTTTCGAGCGTGGCCCGTCGCTTGGTGGCCGCAAAGACCAACGCGTCGCGTTCAAACAGTCCCGTCATTTCCTCCTCGCGCGGCTCCCCCGTGCCAGCCCGTTCCGTGGTGCCCCGCGCTAACCCCTCGGCATGGATGAGTTCGACCCGCACACCCGCTTTGACCAATTCGCGATAGACGAGGTCAACGTGACGTTGTTCACGGGCAATTTCCGACGCCACAACGTCCCGCTCTGGAGCACTCACCAACAATCCATCCTTCCGGCCAACGGGGCCCGACGAGTCACAGATTGAGAGATCGGCGGGACAGCCACAAAGAGTTCATGCTACCGATGCGCAGCCTCAGCCCTAACTCCCCGTATCTGTCGCAACAAATGACCCTTGCGGGTGAGGCCACCCTCTTGACATCGGACTTGGTGATATGTCCTAGACGTGGCACAGTTCTTAGTGCCGGTGCTTGCACTGGATGGGGATTGTGCGAGTCACCCGATGACGTCCCCCCACGACATCGGACGACCCTGCCCCATGTGTGGCCCTCCTGGGAGAATGCCCCCCCTGCCTTCTAGGAGGGCCACACCACTAACTTTCGTGGGCCCACGGCTACATCGAGTTGGCAGCCCCCGACCTCCCCGCGTCTCGGACGTTCTCCTCCACGGTCTTCGGGTGGACGTTTAACGACTAAGGCTCGGAATATGCAGGCATTCGCTCACCCTCTGGTGATGGTGAGGTCGAGATCACCATCGAGCCGTTCGATTTTCCGGGCGGTCGGCGGTTCCACTCTGCCGACCCAGGCAAAAACGAACTCGGCGTATGGACGACAGGTGAGTAAGTGCGACCTCGCCATCGCCCCGGCTGACTAGGGTTTGTCCTGTGAAGGTTCTGGTTATCGGCAGCGGTGCCCGCGAGCACGCACTCGTCCATGCATTTCATATCGACCCCGACATCGTCAAAATCGTTGCGGCACCTGGCAACCCAGGCATTGCCACGATAAATGATGACCGCGTCGTGTGTCTATCAGGGGTCTCGGACACCAGCGACTCGGCCGCGATTATCGCGGCCGCTCGAGACCACGAGATCGATCTCGTGGTCATCGGCCCGGAGGCTCCTTTGGTCGCCGGGGTGGCCGATGACGTGCGGGGGGCCGGATTCACGTGCTTTGGGCCGAGCGCCGCCGCCGCGCAACTCGAAGGCAGCAAGGCCTTCGCCAAAGAGGTGATGGCTGCGGCCGACGTGCCCACCGCCCGTGCCCAGGTGTGCAGCACATCCGAGCAGGTCCAGGACGCTCTCGACGCGACCGTGCCGCCCTACGTAGTCAAGGACGACGGTTTAGCCGGCGGCAAAGGCGTGGTGGTCACCGAAGACATCGACGCCGCAGTGGCCCACGGGGTGTCTTGCCTGGAGAATCCTGGCGGCACCGTCGTCATCGAGGAGTTCTTGGATGGTCCCGAGGTGTCGCTGTTTTGCATCACCGACGGAATATCCGTACGGGCTTTGCAGCCAGCGCAAGACTTCAAACGTCTCCGCGACGACGACCAGGGGCCAAACACCGGCGGCATGGGGGCCTACAGCCCGTTGCCGTGGGTTGACGAACTAGCGCCGGGTTTGGTGCAAGACGTGCTCGACCGGGTGGCTGAGCCGACGATTGCCGAGATGGCCAAGCGCGGCACACCTTTTGTCGGTGTGCTCTACGTCGGGCTGGCTTTGACCGAAGCCGGCCCGCGAGTGGTCGAGTTCAACGCGCGTTTCGGCGACCCCGAGACCCAATCGGTCTTGGCGCTGCTGCAGACTCCGCTCGCTCCGCTGCTGATGGCTGCGGCGACCGGTGAGTTGGCCGAGTTCGTGCCGTTGGCTTGGCGCCCGGAGGCTTCGGTGACCGTGGTTCTTGCGGCGCAGGGTTACCCGGAGGCCCCCCAGGCAGGGGCGATCATCACCGGCATCGCGGAAGCTGAGCAGGTCGAAGGGGTGCATGTATTGCACGCGGGCACTGCCTTGAGTGATACGGGTGCCGATACTGACGCCGACGACTCAGACCCTGATGACGAAGCATCGCTGGTGGTGTCCGGAGGCCGGGTGCTGTCGGTGGTGGCCGTCGGTGACACGTTGGCCATGGCTCGGTCACGCGCCTACCAGGCCATCAACCACATCCGTTTTGACGGGGCCCACTACCGACGGGACATCGCGGAGCAGGCCAGCGGGCCGGCATACATCTCGATGCAGGTCGATGGGCACATCCCGTTGTATGCAGGCAAGGTCCGTGAGCTCTATGCGCCGCTAGACCCGCAAACCGGGCTGGCCCACGACGACCAGATGCTGCTGGTCGCCTCGGATCGCATCTCGGCCTACGATTTCGTGCTCAGCTCGCCGGTGCCCGACAAGGGCATTGTGTTGACCCAGTTATCGCTGTGGTGGCTAGACCAACTCGGCGACCTGTGCGCCAACCACCTAGCCTCGACCACCGTCCCCGACGAGGTGCGCGGCCGGGGGATCTACGTGCACCGGCTCGCGATGCTTCCGGTGGAGTGCATCGCCCGGGCCTACCTGACGGGCGGTGGCCTGGCGGAGTACCGCGAAAGCGGCACCGTCAGCGGGGTCGACCTGCCGGACGGTCTCGTTGACGGCTCAGAGTTGCCGGAGCCGATCTTCACGCCTAGCACTAAGGCACCAGCCGGGGAGCACGACGAGCCGATGACCTACGCCGAAGTCGAAGCCCTCATCGGCCCGGCCCTGGCCTCAGCCGCACGCAACCTGACGTTGGCCATCTTGATCCGCGGCAACCAGATCGCCCGCGAGCGCGGCATCATCGTGGCCGACACCAAGGTCGAGTTTGGGATCGACCCCCGCGAATGCCCGCCGGACGTGTTGCGCGAGGACGGCACCATCGATTGGCCGCAGATCGACCCCCATCAGGTGCGGCTGATCTTGGCTGACGAGGTCTTAACCCCCGATTCGTCCAGATTTTGGCGGGCGTCGGAGTGGGAGTCTGGGCGACAGCAGACGTCCTACGACAAGCAGGTGCTGCGCGACTGGTTGACCAGTGAAGCCAGCGGTTGGGACCGCAGCAGCGGCGACGAGCCGCCGGCGTTGCCCCCGTCCATTGTGGCCACCACCCGAGCGCGATACGTCGAGGCCTTCGAGACGCTGACGGGGCACGAGTTCGACCCTGATCCTGCGTAGACTCGCAGCCGCGCCGACCCTCGCGGGAATGGCCTGACCGAAGTCTTTTACCTCCCCGATTGAGGAGTGGCGGCCCTGATGGGAACTGTCATTGTCGATGTCATGCCCAAGCACGAAATTCTGGACCCCCAGGGTCAGGCGGTGTCGGGGGCGCTGACCCGGATGGGCATCAGCGGCTTCACCGAGGTCCGTCAGGGCAAGCGCTTCACCCTCGAAGTTGAGGGCGAGGTCACCCAGGACCACTTGGTCGCTGCTGAACAGGCCGCCTCAACACTGCTGAGCAACCCGGTGATCGAAGACGTCATCTCTGTGCGTCCCGGCCCGCCATGTTGATCGGCGTCGTCACTTTCCCTGGGTCACTCGATGACCACGACGCACTGCGGGCCATTGGCTTGGCAGGTGCCGAAGCGGTGCCACTGTGGCACGGCAACGAAGATCTACGCGGCGTCGACGCGGTGGTGCTGCCGGGAGGTTTCTCCTACGGCGACTACCTGCGCGCCGGCGCCATCGCTCGGTTTTCGCCGGTCATGGACGCTCTGATCCCGGCCGCTCGTGGGGGCATGCCGGTGCTCGGCATATGTAACGGATTCCAGGTGCTCTGCGAGTCGCACCTGCTGCCCGGGGCTCTGGTGCGCAACGACCACCAAAAGTTTGTATGCCGTGATCAACAGTTGCGCATTGAGCGCACCAGCACAGCCTGGACCAGTGACTTTGGGGCGGGTCAGCAGATCACCATTGTGTTGAAGAACGGGGAGGGCGGCTTCATGGCCGACGAGCACACACTGGACGAACTTGAGGGCGAAGGTCGGGTGGTCGCTCGATACCTCGGGGGCAACCCCAACGGGTCGCGTCGTGAGATCGCGGGCATCAGCAACGCGGCGGGCAACGTCGTGGGTTTGATGCCGCACCCCGAGCACTGCGTCGAGGCGGGCTATGGCCCCTCAATGGACGGTTTGCCGTTCTTCACCTCGGCATTGAAGGCGTTGGTGTCGCCATGATCGGCATCGACACCGTTGAGGCAGCGGGCGATTCCCCCAACGTCGAGCAGCCGTGGTCCGAGCTGGGGCTCAAGGCCGACGAATACGCTCGGATCCGCGAGATCCTTGGCCGTCGACCGACCAGCGCCGAACTGGCGATGTATTCGGTGATGTGGTCTGAGCACTGTTCCTACAAATCTTCCAAGGTCCACCTCAGCCAGTTCGGCGAGAAGACCACCGACGCCATGCGCGAGAACCTGTTGGTGGGAATCGGCGAGAACGCCGGCGTTGTCGACATCGGCGACGGCTGGGCAGTGACTTACAAGGTCGAGAGCCACAACCACCCGAGTTACATCGAGCCCTATCAGGGCGCAGCCACTGGTGTCGGCGGCATTGTGCGCGACATCATGAGCATGGGTGCACGCCCGATCGCCGTGATGGACGCGCTGCGCTTTGGCGCGCTCGACCACCCCGACACCGCCCGCGTGCTGCCCGGAGTCGTGGCTGGAGTCGGCGGATACGGCAACTGCCTGGGTCTGCCCAACATCGGCGGCGAGTTGGAGTTCGACTCCTGCTATCAGGGCAACCCACTGGTCAACGCCCTGTGCGTCGGCTCGATGCGGGTCGAAGACATTCACCTCGCTTCGGCTGAGGGCGTCGGCAACCTGGTGGTGCTCTTCGGCGCCAAGACCGGCGGCGACGGCATCGGCGGCGTGTCGGTGCTGGCTTCGGAGACCTTCGACTCCTCCGGCCCAGCCAAGCGCCCGGCGGTGCAGGTCGGCGACCCGTTTGCCGAGAAGGTGCTCATCGAGTGCTGCCTCGACCTGTATGCCGCGCACGTCGTGGCCGGTATTCAAGACTTGGGTGGCGCTGGGCTCAGTTGCGCCACCAGCGAGTTGGCCTCCAACGGCGATGGCGGCATGTTGATCCACCTGGACCGGGTGCCGCTCCGTGATTCGACGCTGTCGCCCGAAGAGATCCTCATGTCTGAATCTCAAGAGCGGATGATGGCGGTCGTCGAGCCCTCGAAGCTCGACGAGTTCATGGCCATCGCAGCCAAGTGGGACGTCGAAGCCTCGCTGCTCGGCGAGGTCACCGATGGCACCAACCTGCAGGTCTTCTGGGGCGCGGAGCTCATCGTCGACGTGCCGCCGCGCTCGGTGGCCCACGACGGACCGGTCTATAACCGCTCGATCGAGCGGCCTGCATACCTCGATGCTCAACGAGTGGACAGCGCCGTGGGTTTGGCCGCCCCGGAGGAAGGCCCCGAGCTGCAGCAAGCACTCCTAGAGGTGCTCGGGAGCCCGAACGGGTGTGACCCGACCTGGGTAACGCAGCAATACGACCGCTACGTGCGAGGCAATACCGCTCAATCCATGCCGGACGACGCCGGCGTCGTGCGCGTGGACGAATCTACCGGTCGCGGAGTCGTCATCTCGACCGACTGCAACGGTCGCTTTGCTCAGCTGGATCCGTATGCCGGGACGCAGTTGGCCCTCGCGGAGTCGTATCGCAACGTCGCCGTCAGCGGCGGACGACCCGCAGCGGTGTCTGACTGTCTGAACTTCGGCTCACCCGAAGACCCCGGCGTGATGTGGCAGTTCGAGCAGGCCGTCACCGGCCTCGCCGACGGCTGCCGCGAGCTGGGCATCCCGGTGACCGGCGGCAACGTGTCGTTCTACAACCAGACCGGCGAGACCGCCATCCACCCGACCCCCTTGGTCGCCGTGCTCGGCGTCATCGAGGACGTTGCAGACCACAACCGCAGCGGCTGGGCGGCGGAGGGTAAGACGATCTACCTTCTCGGCACCACCCGCGACGAGCTTGATGGCTCGCTGTGGGCCCAGGTAGCGCACGAACATCTCGGAGGACAACCTCCAGCCGTGGACTTCGACGCCGAGCGGACGTTAGCCGACGTGGTGTTGGCGGCAACTGCCGCTGGCTTGGTGCACTCTGCTCACGACCTGTCCGACGGTGGACTTGCCGTCGGACTGGCGGACGCGGTGATGCGCAACGGCGTTGGTGCCACGGTCTCGGTAGATGCGGTCGCGACCCGTGACGGCATCGAAGCGTTCAGCGCTCTGTTCAGTGAATCCACGGCGCGGGCCATCGTATCCGTGAGCAGCGACGCCGTCGAAGCCTTCGAGTCACTTTGTTCGGAGCACGATCAACCGTCTCTGCGGATCGGAACCACTGGCGGCGAAGAGCTTGTCGTCGATGGGCTTTTCTCGCTCACCTGCGACAAGTTGCGCGCCGCTCATCACGGAGTCATCGACCGCGCGCTCGCCCAACGGTAATTAGACCTGGCCGTGGCCCAGTGGACGATCGCTGCTAGTCAGCGGTCGTCCACTCCGGCCAGAGCCCCCTCGACGTGGAGTATCGGAACATCCACCACAGAGGGGGACCACTCGTTCCCCTCACCGGTTTGTGCGCCGGGAACTTGCGTCCCGCCTGATCTCTCGCAACAAACTCGTCGCTGCACCAATCTGAGGGAGCGGCGACGCAGGCTGCGATGTCCACCTGGTCAGCGATCTTCTGAAGGTCACCAAACACCTTGCGACCACTGACTGCGCATAAGTCCGTTGTGACATCCCCAAAGCCCCGCGGTGCCCCCGAAAGACCAGCCCGACCATGACCGCAACGTCGGCAAACTGATGGGCGCGCGCCAGTTCCGCGGCGAAGGTAGGTCGTAGTGGGCCGGTGCCCCTCACGTGCGCTGTCATTCCTCAAAAGTGCCAGCGCTGACGGCACGATAGGAGAACTTGTGGATTTCTGGGGACGGCACTCTGATCACGGCAGGGCTCTGGACAAAGCAACACTCCGAGGACGTGACTACCTGAAGGCGGCACTATTTTCTGCCCCCGATGGCGGGGCACGCATGTGCAGAGTGACGTAGTGACACCGTTCACCTGCGTTCCGAGTAGCGACCGGTAGCACGACGCATAGTCCGAGTAGCCGGAAAAGGACTGCCCCGCCATCGGGGGCAGAGAATAGTGCGCCGAAGCTACTACTAGCTGCCAAGGGCAGACGCTGATGCGAGCAACGAAATCCGAGCCAATCAGCGTATTGGCGGGCTCAGCGTATTGGCGGCTCAGCGGATGGCGGACGAGGTGTTCTCGAGCAGGTCGTGGCGGCGGATGACCTCTTCGCGGCCGGGGCCCACGCCGATGGCCGAGATGCGAGCACCGATGAGCTCTTCGAGCCGCAAGATGTAGTCCTGCGCGGCTTGCGGGAGGTCCTCGAACTCGCGACACCCGGTGATGTCTTCCGGCCAGCCAGGCATCTCTTCGTAGATTGGCGTGGCGTGGTGGAAGTCGCTTTGGTTGACCGGCATCTCGTCGTGGCGGGTGCCGAAGACGTCGTAGGCCACGCAGATCGGGATGGTGTCCAGGCCAGTGAGCACATCCAACTTCGTGACCACAAAGTCGGTCACGCCATTGATCCGCTGCGCGTAACGGCCTACCACAGCATCGACCCAGCCGCAACGTCGAGGGCGCCCAGTGGTCGTCCCGAACTCCGCGCCCGTGGTGCGCAAGAAGTCACCCGACTCGTCGTGCAACTCGGTCGGGAAGGGACCTTCGCCCACCCGAGTGGAGTATGCCTTCAGGATTGCGATCACACGGTCAATCCGGGTCGGCGGCACTCCAGAGCCGGTGCAGGCACCAGCCGATGTTGCACTGGACGACGTCACGAAGGGGTAGGTCCCGTGGTCAACGTCGAGCAGGGTCGCCTGGCCAGCCTCGAACAGGACGGTCTTGCCATCGTCGAGGGCATCGTTGAGCACTCGCGAAGTGTCGGCGACCATCGGGCGCAACCGCTCGGCATGCCGGAGCAGTTCGTCCATGACCTCGTCGACCTCGACGGCGCGGCGGTTATAGACCTTCAGCAACACGTGGTTTTTCATCACCAAAGCAGCTTCGACCTTTTGGCGAAGGATCGACTCGTCGTACAAGTCCTGCATGCGGATGCCGACGCGGTTCATCTTGTCCGCATACGTCGGGCCGATCCCGCGCCCGGTGGTGCCGAGTTTGCGGGAGCCAAGGAAGCGCTCGGCGACCTTGTCGAGCACTCGGTTGTACGGCGGGATGACGTGCGCGTTCCCGCTGATGACCAACTTCGAGGTGTCCACGCCGCGCGCCTCGAGCGCGTCCAGTTCTTCGATCAGCACACAGACGTCCACGACCACCCCGTTGCCGATCACCGGAATCACCGTCGGGGTCAAAATGCCGCTGGGCAACAGGTGCAACGCGTACTTCTCGTTGCCAATGACTACGGTGTGGCCCGCGTTGTTGCCACCGTTGAACTTCACGACGTAGTCGACGCTGCTCCCGAGCAGGTCAGTCGCTTTGCCCTTGCCTTCGTCGCCCCACTGGGCACCGATCAGCACAATTCCTGGCATGAGGTGTCTCCTACAGGTCTAGCGCGCGTGCGGCATCAGCCGACGAGTCGCGCAAAAAGTCAGCACAACGATGGTGCTCGTCGTCTTCACCGATACGATCCGCAGCTTTAGCAAGAGCGCCAAGGGCCCGGAGGAAGCCCCGGTTGGGCTCGTGCGACCAGGGCACCGGGCCCTGACCGCGCCACCCGGATTTGCGCAACGCGTCGAGCCCACGGTGATAGCCGGTGCGGGCGAAGGCGTAGGCCTCAACGTCGAGGTCGTCGGCCAGAGCATCCTCAGCCAACACCGCCCACGCCAACGACGACGTGGGGTTGCCGGTTGCGACCTGGCGTGGATCGACTCCTTGGTCGAGGGCGCCTGCCGCAGGATCGACAGGCAAATACGTGCTCGGTATGCCGAGAAGGTTAGCGCTCACTGGTGGGTGCCGGCAGAACGCAAGTTCTCACACGCAGTGGCCACGCGAGCGGCCATCGACGCCTCAGCCTCACGGCCCCAGTTGCGGGGGTCGTAGAACTTCTTGTTGCCGACCTCGCCGTCGATCTTCAACACCGAGTCGTAGTTGGCGAGCATGAAGCCAGCCACCGGGCGGGTGAAGGCGTACTGCGTGTCGGTGTCGACATTCATCTTGATGACGCCATAGTCGACCGCGTCAGAGATGTCTTGCTCGCTGGAGCCGGAACCGCCGTGGAAGACGAGGTCGAAGGGGCGCGCGTCTGCGTCGAGCCCCAACTCTTTGGCCGCAGCAGCCTGAGCCTTCTTCAAGATCTCTGGGCGCAGCGTGACGTTGCCGGGCTTGTAGACACCGTGCACGTTGCCGAAGGTCAACGCGGCCATGTAGCGGCCGTTCGAGCCATCACCGAGCGCCTTGATGGTCTCGATCGCGTCTTCTTCAGAGGTATACAGTTGGTCGTTGATCTCGTTGTCGACGCCGTCTTCTTCACCGCCGACCACCCCGATCTCGACCTCGAGGATGATCTTGGCCTCGGCGCACTTAGCCAGCAGGTCCTGAGCGATCTGTAGGTTCTCGTCCAGCGGTGTCGCGGACCCATCCCACATGTGCGACTGGAAGTAGGGCAGGCCACCGCCCTTCACGCGATCGGCGGAGGCAGCAATCAGAGGCCGCACGAAGGTGTCGAGCTTGTCCTTCGGGCAGTGATCGGTGTGAAGCGCAATGTTGACGTCCCACTTCTTGGCCACCTCGTGGGCGTATGCCGCCAGCGCAAGAGACCCCGTCACCATGTCCTTGATCGCCGAGCCGGACAGGTAGTCGGCTCCCCCGGTTGAGACCTGCACGATGCCATCGCTGCCCGCCTCAGCGAAGCCCCGAATGGCCGCATTCAGAGACTGGCTGGAGGTAACGTTGATGGCCGGATAGGCGAATGAACCTGCCTTGGCGCGGTCCAACATGTCCGCGTAGACCTCGGGCGTTGCAATGGGCATGAATTCTCCTCATAGGGCGATCATTGACCCGGGTGACGGCCGAGCCTCATTGTGACGGTCGCACACATGCTTCCACACGTGCTCCGCAGACGCACCATACTGAACCATCGGTTGTTGCAAATAATTCGCAATAACCAGGAAACCGGCTTACTCTCCACGGTATGACTTCTTCGCGCTTAGCTCGTACGTCCGCAGTATCGCTGATCGCTAGCGCTGCTCTCGTTCTGAGCGCTTGCTCAGACTCGTCGACACCCGACAGTGAGGCGTCGACCGGCGGCACAGAAGGCGACCCGTTAAAAATCGTCACCACCGTGGCCCCCATTACCTCCATCACCGCGAGCATCGCTGGCGATCGTGGCACCATCACCGGACTCGTGCCCGAGGGGACCAACTCGCACACCTTCGACCCACCTCCCAGCGCAGCCGCCGTCCTGTCCGAGGCCGACGTGGTCTTCATCAACGGGTTGAAGCTCGAGGAGCCGACGAAGGATCTGGCGGAGGCCAACATGGCCGACGGTGCCACTTTGATCGAGATCGGCACCAATGTGCTGCCCGAAAGCGACTACATCTACGACTTCTCCTTCCCTGAGGAAGAAGGCAAGCCGAACCCGCACCTATGGACCGACCCGACCTATGCCATCAAATACGGCGAAGTCATTCGCGCCACGCTGACCGAGGCAGACCCTGAGGGCCAAGAGACCTATCAAGAAAACTACGACACGTTCGAAGCCCAAACCACCGAACTGGCCAGGGCATTGGAGAGTGATCAAGAGTCCATCCCTGACGGAAACAAAGAACTGCTGACTTACCACGACGCCTACGCCTACTTCGCAAAGACATACGGGTGGACCGTCATCGGGGCGATCCAGCCGAAGAACTTCGAGGACCCCACACCTCGCGAGGTTGCTGCCCTCATTGATCAGGTCAAAGCCGAAAACGTTCCGGTCATCTTCGGCTCCGAGGTCTTCCCCTCCGACGTGCTCGAAGAAGTCGGCAACGCCACTGGCGCACGCTACGAAGACACCCTGCGTGACGACGACCTTCCGGGCGAGCCGGGAGACCCGCAGCACTCGTGGGCCGGTCTGATGCGCTACGACTACGTCACCATGATTGAGGGCCTGGGCGGCACCGCTCCCGAACTTGAAGCCCTCGATCTGACGTCCGCAGTGCCTGATGGCGCCGAATACCCCCAGTGAGCATCTCCCGAGCGCCGCAGCCCGCTGACGCGGATGATCTTGTCACGCTGAGCGGCGCATCGTTCGCCTACGACCGCGAAACTGTGCTGGAGGACATAAGCTTCAGTGTCCGCGAGCGCGACTTCGTGGGGATTGTCGGCCCCTCGGGCTCTGGAAAGACAACGCTGCTGCGCCTGCTATTGGGGACGGCCACACCGCATACCGGATCAGTGACCCGTCGCTCAGACGTTGCGGTTGCCTACGTCCCACAACTCGAGACGGTCAACTGGAACTTCCCCGTGACGGTGACCGAATGCGTGCTGATGGCTCGCTCCGGGCGGGTCTTGCCGTGGACGACACGGCAAGAACGGACTGATGTCGCGACCGTCTTGGACCGCCTGGGCATCGGCCACTTGGCCAAACGGCACATCCGCGAACTGTCCGGCGGGCAGCAGCAGCGCATGTTCATCGCTCGCGCCCTGCTGCGCCAACCGAAACTCCTGCTCATGGACGAGCCGACCTCAGGTGTCGACGTCACCAGCCGGCACGACATGTTGCACCTCCTCGCCGAGCTCAACGACGAGGGCGTGGCCATCCTGCTCACGACCCACGACCTTAACGGCGTCGCCGCCCACCTCCCCCACCTTGTGGCGCTGCATAAGACCATCATTGCCAAGGGCACACCGCACGAGGTCATCAACGGTCCGGTGATGGAGGAAACCTTCGGCGCCCCGGTGGAAGTGCTCGAGCATTTGGGTATGCCGGTCGTCCTGGATCGCTACCTCGGCACTGGGCATCGCGCCAGCACTACGCATCCAGCCAACCCCGAGCGCCAGGCGAGCGCCTAGTGGAAACACTCCTCGCCCCGTTTGCCTATGCCTTCTTTACTAAGGGCCTCTTCGTGGCGACGCTGGCTGGCGGACTCTGCGGATTGATCGGCGTCTACATCACCCTGCGCGGGATGAGTTACATCGGTCACGGACTATCCCATGCGATCTTCGGCGGCTTCGCCGCAAGCTCGGTCATCAACATCAACTACTACCTCGGCGCCGGGGTGTGGGGGCTCGCATCCGCCTTGGCGATCAACAAGGTCACCCGCAGCCGAGCTATCGGGGCCGATGCCGCGATCGGCGTGATCACCACGTCGTCCTTTGCGCTGGGAGTGGCGCTGTTGACGTATTACGGCAGCAAGGGCCCCAGCTTCGACGCGGCTCTCTTCGGCAGCATCATCGGCGTCTCAGCGGGGGACGTGTGGGCTCTGGCGGCCATCTCGGTCTTCACGGTCGTCGTCATTGCCTTGAACTACCGCGCCTTGCTTTTTGCCACCTTCGACCCCGATGTGGCCGACGTCAGTGGCGTCAAAGTCGCCCGGACCGATGCTCTGCTGATGCTCATCCTGTCGCTTGCCATCTTGGCCACATTGAGCATCATCGGCGTGACCCTGGTAGCCGCCACGCTGATCATCCCCGCAGTGGTAGCCCGCATGATGACCAACCGCTTCTCGACGATGCTGTGGCTATCGAGCCTGATCGGCGCGGTGTCCGGATTCATCGGGATGAACCTGAGCTACCACCTCGACGTGCCCTCGGGCACGATGATCGTGCTCACGGGGGCGTTTGCCTTCTGTGCGGTTTTGATGGCCACGGGCGGTCGTCGCCTCTCGCGCACCGCAGCGACCGCTAAACGCCCAGAGGTAGCCTCGACGGGTGTCGCTTAGATCCTTAGCACCGTCGAGCACCGTCAGGGCTGCTGCATGTAGACGTGTTGCCGCACCCACGCGTGCATGGCGATAGCCGCCGCGGCCCCCGCATTGATCGACCGTGTTGAACCGAACTGGCTAATCGCCAGCACCTGATCGGCCACCTCAAGTGCCTCAGGCGTCAGGCCCGGCCCCTCCTGACCAAAGATCAGCACGCACTCGCGCGGCAGGATCGCCGTCTCTAGCGGGACGGCATACGACGTGTTTTCCATCGCAATCAGGGGCATGCCGGCCGCCCAGGCCACAAGGTCCGCAACGGTGGCGTGGTGATGTTCGTGCTGGTACCGGTCGGTGACCATCGCCCCCCGGCGGTTCCAGCGACGTTTGCCGATGATGTGGAAGGCCGCGACGTTAAAGGCGTTGGCGGTGCGGATGACGGAGCCGATGTTGAAGTCGTGGCCCCAGTTTTCGACGGCGATGTGGACTTTGTGCCGTTTGGTGTCGAGGTCGGCGACGATCGCTTCGTGATTCCAGTACCGGTAGGGGTCGAGCACATTGCGCCGATCACCCTGAGTGAGCAACTCCGGGTCGAGATACGCGGGCAAGGTTCCGTCCACGCTAGGCCACGGTCCTTGCCACGGTCCGACCCCGACTTGCGGCTCGGGCTGCTCTTCACTCACCGCGACAGTGTGCCACCCTCGCGCGCCCCATAGCAGCGCCGCCTTGAGCGCACTACGGTGTGATCCACAGGGCAGCGAGGCCGCCCCGTCGCTAGGACTCCGAGCCACGTGAACCAAAGAGAAGGATCTCACCATGGACATGACGCCAATTCAATGGGTCTTAATCGTTCTACTCGTGCTTCTGATTGCCGTTGGCGTGTACATGCTGACACGCAAGCCGTCCTCCGGGCAGGGGCGTAGCGAGCAGGCGGGAGAGAACGCGGCCAGCCAAAGCGCCGCTAGTTATGGGGCTGGTGGGGAGCACGTTGCGGCCGGCGATGCGGGTGTGACGCCGAGTGCACCGCTGTACGACCAAGAGGCGGATGCGGCCGCCATTGCCGAATCTTCGGTTCAGGATGACCCAATCGATGCGCCGGTGTGGGACGGCGACGACTCCTTGGGCCAAGACACTGCCACCGGTGGCGATATCGAGATTGTCGAAGAAGAGCCGGTGGTCTCGGTGACGGAAGATGTCGAGCCACGTTATGTCGACCCCGCCGGCGAAGCCGACAACGGGGACCGCGACCAGATGTCCTACGGCGACCCGCAGGCTGAGGACTTTGCCTCCGAGACGGTGTATGCCGAAGCGCCCGTCCAGGACTACACCGCAGTCGACGACGCACAAGACGTCGAGACTTATACCGCTGACCCCGATGGCGTTGACCCATCCGAGGTTCCTGACGCGGTCGTGATGGACGACGGCGACGATGTGCCATCCGATGCAGCGGCTGCCGGTTTCGGTGGAGCCACGGGTGCCACCGTCATGGGCGGCGACCAGGCGTCTGACTATGAGGTCGGCGCCGACGCAGACCTTCATGCTGACAGTGAACGCGTGGCCGACGTGCACGAGGGTCACGCTCACGAGCACCCGGTGACCGAAAACCTGGGCCCGCGGGCTGAAGATGAAATCTGGGCCGAAGACCACCCTGAGCAGGGACACCCGGGTGGGCGCAGCCAGCACGGTGAGGCTGCAACGTATGCGGCAGCGGACGATAGTAGCGAGGGCTCGGAGAACACCGGCCCAGAGGAAGGCGAAGGCGGGGCAGACGACCGCGACGACGACCAAGGCCACCCGGGACCGGACAGTCAGCCCGGTGACGAGGCGACATACGTCGCTGGCGCTGGTGCGATTGCCGCTTCCGTGCCAGCTGCCGAGCGCACGGATGACGATCGTGACGCGTTCGAGGATGCGGAAGCTAGCGAAGTGGAAGCCCATGACGTTGACGCCGGTTCCGAGGACGGCGAGATCGAGCACGGCGACATCGAAGTAGTCGAGTCCGACGTGGCCTTCGCCGATGGCTCGCAGACTGACGAAGTGCCTGTCGTGGTCGAGGTGGAAGACGCCCAGGTGGAAGGCGCCGAGGGTGTGGCTTTCGAGAACGACGAAGACCGAGCCCCGGTTGCGGAGGACAAGGGTTCTGGCGACGAAGTTCGTACCGACGAGTCGACGTTGACAGACGACGGTCCTGCCGAAGCAGTCATGATCGACGTCGATGATTACGGCACCCACGAAGCGGAGGCACCAGACACTGACGCTGACGCTGACGCTGACGAATCCACGCCGCACGACACTGCTGCCCCGGACGCCGACAAGAACGCCTACGCACCCGTGGCGGTCGAAGAAGACCACTCCGAGCCCGTCGAGCATTCCCACGAGACGGACACCGCCGGCGACGACCAACCCCAAGCAGTCATGATCGACGTCGACGACTACGGCACCCACGAAGCCGTCCAACCCGACCACAACACCGAAGTCACCGAGGTTGAACATCACGACGCGGCTTCGGACGACACCGACCAGCACCAAATCGAGGAAGACACCTACTCCCCGTTGGTCGCCGAAGAGGACCACTCCGAAACGGTCGAGCACGCAGCCGCCGAAGACGTGCCTCAGGACGATTACGTCGCTGAAGACACGGCCAAGGAGCAGCCCTTTGACGAGCCCGCCGAGGAGACTAACCAGCTGATCGAGGCCAGCCCCTATGGCGTCGGCTCAGCGATTCCCGGGGACGACGGCAACGGTCCAGAAGGGTACGAGATCAAGGGCAACGCGGGCTCGATGTTGTTCCACACGCCCGAGTCACCGAGCTATGAAGAGTGCACCCCCGAAGTCTTCTTCGAGAACGAAGACGCCGCTCGCGCTGCCGGTTTTGCGCACTGGGACCGCAAGCGCCGCTAGCCTGCGCGCTCCCCTGAGAAGGCCCCGCTGACGTAGTCGGCGGGGCCTTCTTCGTTCTCCACACAGTGAAAAAACCACCTCACGACCGAAAACTCAGAAAATCTTTTACCGAGACCAAGTCGTGACCTTTGCGACTCTCTGACCTGCGGAAATGCATTGTCAACGTGACATACCTCACACCGGGGCAAAAATCAGGTCACGCTCAGGTAACGGTGGCGTCCAAACCGTGCGACTTGTCAGATCCCATGGGGCCCGTTTCACTCATCCCTAACCACCCCTTGGATCCCCTGAACGGACTATCACATGAGTGCTGCGCGCCACCTTGACCCCAACCGCGTCAAACCCACCTTCGCCCGCCGCTCGGCGCTGGCTCTGTTGGCCGCGTCAATGTCGTTTGCGGTTGCCGTCCCGGCCCAGGCCACCGTCTCTACCGTGACCAGCCCCACCGCCGCGGTCAACGCCACGGCAGTCCCGTCGACGGCCAGGACCGCGACGACGACCACCGTGGTGCCCAAGGCAAAGTCGTCCAAGGTCACGCGATACGTCAAGACGAGCCGAGCCAACGTGCGCTCCGGAACCAGCACTCGCTACAAGAAGGTCAAGTCGCTGCGCAGGGGCACCAAGGTCACCGGCACGAAGATGAGCAACGGCTGGATCCGGATCTCGAGCCGCCAATACATCTCACCCTTGACCCTCACCACCCGCAAGCCCAGCAGCAGCGCGAGCCGCAGCTCATCGCGCTCATCCTTGCCCACCTCGAGCGCGGTGCTTCGGGAAGCCAAGCGAAACACCGGCATCATGTATCGCTGGGGCGGCACGACCCGCGCGGGCTTCGACTGCTCGGGCTATACCCAATACGTCTACAAGCAATTGGGCGTGAAGCTTCCTCGCACGGTGGCGGCTCAGCGAGCCGCCACCACCCGGGTCAGCTCGCCCCGGCCCGGAGACCTCGTGTTTTGGGGAACATGGCACAACGCCATCTATGCAGGCAACGGCTACATCTACGACTCGGGCAAGCCGGGCATTCGCACCCAGAAGCGCAAGATGTTCTCCGGCGTGACCAGTTACGGCCGCATCAAGTAGCGAGCCAATGACCAACGTGCCAGCACTTGCACGTCGCGCGGCCTACATGGCGCGCTTAACGGTCATCTGATGCCCCAATAGACCGCAACAAGAAGCGGCCGCTCCCACTAAGGGGGCGGCCGCTTTGCTGTGCGCTCTAGGCCAGGCCGAGGTCGCTCAGGCTGTATGCCGCGCGGTAGTCCACACCCTGCTCGCGGATGACTGAGTCGGCCCCACTGTCCCGGTCGGCGATCACGGCGACGGCCACGACCTCGGCGCCAGCCTCGCGACAGGCAGCCACGGCGGTCAGCGGTGAATTGCCAGTCGTGGACGTGTCCTCGACGACCAGCACGCGACGCCCGGCTATTGCAGGGCCTTCGATCTGCTGCTGCATCCCGTGGGCTTTGCCCGCTTTACGCACCACGAAGGCGTCGAGGCGACGACCGTTGGCGGCAGCCGCGTGCAGCATCGCGGTGGCCACTGGGTCGGCGCCCATCGTCAATCCGCCGACGGCGTCGATCTCGAGGTCGGCAACGAGTTCGTTCATCACAGCCCCAACCAAGGGCGCAGCCACCCCGTCGAGGGTGACTCGGCGCAGATCGACGTAGTAGTCGGCCTTCGCACCCGACGACAGGGTCACCTCACCGTGCACGATGGCCTGGTCGCGGATGATCGACAGCAGTTGCTCACGAGGGGTGCTCACAGCCTGGGATCTTATCGGCCTGGCCCCTCTAGGAAAGATCCAGCGTCTCGTCTTCGCTGTGGAAGACCCCGAGCCGCTCACACGCTTCGTTGAGCACGCGCTGCACCGTCAGCGAGTCCTTCAGCGGCATGATCGCCGACTCGGTCAGACCAGCGCGTATGCAGTCGCTGACCTCGATTAGTTCGTGGCTGTATCCAGTTCCCAGAGCCGGCGCATCGATGGTCTCGGGGCCCTGACCAGCGCGCGACACCGTGATTGAGGTCGGGTGGTGAAACCGCGGGTGTATGTCGATCCACCCCGTGGTCCCCATGATGCGGGCTCCGCCGGGGGTCGGGCCCCGCAACGAGCACGACAGGGTCGCCGCTCGTCCGTCGTCGTAGGCCAGCAAGATCGACGCGTCGAGATCCACATCGGTCGAAGCCAGCGTGCCCACCAACTCCATCCGGTCAGGGTCGCCGAGGAAATGTTGAGCCAGCGAGACCACATACACCCCGAGGTCGAGCATCGCTCCCCCGGCGAGCTCCTTGTTAAACAGCCGATCGTCGGCATCGAACTCGCGCTGCACTCCCAGATCAGCCTGCACGCCACGCACCTCCCCAATGTCACCGGCGACGATGGCTTCGCTTGCGGCGACGATCGCAGGCTGAAAGCGCGTCCACATGGCCTCCATGGCAAACACCCCCTGCTCCCGGGCGGTGTCGATCAGTCTCTCGGCACCAGCGGCGGTCGCCGTCAGGCTCTTCTCGACCAGCACAGCCTTACCGGCTTTGAGCCCGGCCACCGCCACAGCGAGATGCTGCGGGTGGGGCGTGGCGACATACAACACGTCCACGTCGGGGTCGTCGATGATCGCGCGATAGCTGCCGTGCGCTCGGGCGATGCCGAATTCGCGCGCGAAGTCGTCTGCGCGGTCCTGCGAGCGCGAAGCCACCGCGACCACCGTTGAGCCTTCGACGTGGGTGAAGTCTTTGACGACGTTGCGGGCGATCCGACCGGGGCCGACGATGCCCCATTTGAGTTCATCCATACCCCCCACCCTAGGCAGGTCGGTCTATCGACGGCCTGCCGACATACGTCGAGACAAGGTGCGCATCAGCGGACGAGGGGTGACACGCATCATGGCGCTGAGAGCCTTGTATTCCGACGACGGGATCGACAGCACCTTGCCTGCGGCTACGTCATCGAGGGCATCCTGAGCAACCCGGTGCGCGTCGAGCCACATGCGGTCGGGAAGCTCGGGCCTATCCATGTTGGCCCGTTCGTGGAACTCGGTGCGAATGAAGCCCGGACACAGGGCCGTGACCGTGACGCCGGTGCCCTCCAACTCTGCTGCGAGGGACTCGGAAAAAGTGGTGGCCCACGCCTTGATCGCTGAGTAGGTGCCCATCGCCGCGAACGAGGCCACCGACGACACGTTGAGGATTGCCCCGTGACCGCGTGTGCGCATCGGCCCGGCGGCAGCGTGGCTGGCGACCAGTACGGCGCGGATCATGACGTCCACCGCCTGCTCCTCGGCCGCCAAGTCGCCGGTACTGAAATCGTGGTTGATGCCGAATCCGGCGTTGTTGACCAGCAGGTCGATAGGCTTGGCGCGGTCGGCGATGCGCTCGGCGACCTTGGTCAGTTGGGCGCGATCGGCGAGGTCTGCGACCAGCACGTCCGCGGTCACGCCTTGTTGCCGCTCGATCTCGTCGGCGAGCTCGGTCAGCCGCGCTCCGTCTCGAGCCACCAAGACGACATCGTGGCCGCGAGCGGCAATCTCGATGGCCAACGCGCGACCCAATCCGGCGGAGGCGCCGGTCACCAAAGCAGTTCCCATGCTGGACACGCTACGCGGCACCGGCCCCTGCCGGCCCCGTTTACAGTGGGGCGGTGCGCATTGCTACCTGGAACGTCAACAGCATACGAGCCCGTGTCGACCGCGTCGTCGCCTTCCTAGAGCGCCACGACGTAGATGTCTTGGCGATGCAAGAGACGAAATGTAAAGACGACCAGTTTCCGTTTGCTGCGTTTGAGGCAGCCGGGTATGAGGTCGCGCACTTCGGTCTGAACCAGTGGAATGGCGTGGCGATCGTCTCGCGGGTCGGGATAACTGAGGTGCAGCAGGGGTTCGCCGAGATGCCGCAGTGGGGTGACCCGCCGGTTTTCGAGGCGCGGGCTCTGTCGGCGGTGTGCGACGGCGTGCGGGTGTGGTCGCTCTACGTGCCGAACGGTCGGGCGCTCGAGGACCCGCACATGGCATACAAACTGGCATGGCTTGAGCAGTTGAAGTTCGATGCCGCAGGTTGGCTCGCTGACGACTCTGCTGCGGCAATCGCGCTGATGGGTGACTGGAACATCGCCCCGCACGACGAAGATGTGTGGTCGATGGACTACTTCGTGGACAAGACGCACGTCAGCGCGCTGGAGCGCTCGGCCTTTACCGCGATGAACAACGCGGGGTATGCCGACGTGACCCGCGAGCACACACCAGGACCGGGGACGTACACCTACTGGGACTACACCCAGTTGGCCTTCCCGAAGAAGCGTGGAATGCGCATCGACTTCTGCCTCGGCTCCCCCGCGTTGCAGGCGCGAGTCGCGGATGCCTTCATCGACCGCGAAGAACGCAAAGGCAAAGGCGCCAGCGACCACGCCCCAATCGTCATCAACCTGAGCTAGCGGACCGTCGGCCCCCCAGCCTTCTGTATCCCCGACTTTCGGCATACCTGGCGGCAATCCATTCACCATCGCCGTCTATACACACCCACGTCCCAGATGCAGACCATCGCGCTATGGCCCGATTGTTTGTGCCGTCCATGATGGTGTGGACGTTGGCCGACCTTCGACGATCAGCGGACGCGCGTCCGGAGAATCGCGAGCGGCAGCGTGCACAGGCTGACCGCTGCAGCCACGAAGAGCGCCGGGCCGAAGCCAAAGCCAGTTGCCAGCAGCCCCACGAGCACCGATCCCATCCCGGAGCCGAGGTCAAAACCGACGTTCCAGACGGCACTGGCCCGTCGATAGTGCTCGCGAGTGACGGCTTCGAAGGCCACGACCAACGTCAGGTTCTGCAGACCGCCGTAACTGACCCCGACGATGCAGGCGGCCACCACGAACAGCACCAGGGACGTCGTCGTCTCGACATCACCGAGCACCGAAAAGGCGGCTAATCCCATGCCGAGCACGGTGAGAACGGTCAACGGCCACATGAAGGGCTGAGCACCGAACCGGTCCGAAAGCCCGCCCATCCGCCAACGCGCTAAGGCCGCCGTAGCACCGGTGCCAAACAGTGCGGCGGTGGAAGCAACGCCACTGTCCACCATCTGAGGGGCAAAGGTCAACAACGCACCACCGGCCAACGTCACGGCCAGCAGCAAGAAGGTGGGCCGGAGCAACCTGAGGTATGCCGTCCGCCCGCTCATCGGCTCTTCCGCCAGTCGTGGGTTAGTCGCCCGAGTTTCGGCTGACCCCGGGTCGCCGGATTCGCGGGCATCGAGTTCACCGTCGACGCCCGGCGCAGCCACTTTCTCGTCCTCGTTTGGTGCATCGAGCACTCGCGCCAAGGCCCACACCGACGGGATCCCGGCCAGGGGCAGCGCGGCGATCACGAACACGAGGGGGAAGCCCCACGTCTGAGCAGCCCAGGGCGCCAACGGTAGGAAGATCAGGTTGGGCAGCGCAATAGACAAGCCGTAGGCACCGATGGCCGCTCCACGCCGCGCGGGCTCGACCAGTTCGGCGACAGCAGCACTACCGGTGACGGTCAGCACACCAAAGCCCACCCCACGGATCGCGGAAAGGATTAGGATGGGCCACAGCGCGTCGCTGGCCATGTTTCCCAGGGCCGACAGACCCATCAAAAGCATGCCGCCCGTCATCACTGAGCCCCAGCCAAACCGCTTCAACAACCCTGGGATAAAGAGTTGCGTTAAGACGGTGAACAGCAACAACACGCCGTTGACCAGGCCCGCACCGGCCTCGCTGGCCCCGCCCTCGACTGCATACAACGGAGTGGTCGGTAGCAGCGCACCGTATCCGGCGAAGCCCGTGATAGTCACACCGATCAGGGCGGGCATGCCCCGAACGGTCCAAACGCTGGCCACCCCTACTGCTTTGCGGCCTTGGCCGCTGCTTTCTTCGCTTTCTTCCAGTCCCGGACCTCAGCCATGGTGGCGTCGTCGACCACGTCCGCGATCGACATACGGGAGGTCTCGAGGCCGTAGTCGCCGGCCGCTTCACGCCAGTTCGGGGCTTGGAGATCGCACTGTTTGCCGAGCAGCGCCAAGAAGATACGGGCCTTTTGGTCGCCGAATCCGGGTAGCGCTTTGAGTCGCTTCAACACCACCGCGCCGTCGGGCTCGTCGGCGTTCCAGATCGCTTCGGTGTCCCCCTGGTAGTCCTTCATGATCGCGACGGCCAGGTCGTGGACGCGGCGGCCCATCGAGGTCGGGAACCTGTGCACCGCTGGCGGCGTGGCGCAGACCTCCACGAACACATCGGGCACCATCACCGAGATCATCGCCGGGTCGACACAGCCGAGACGCTCTTGGAGTTTGCGTGGGCCAGCGAACGCCACCTCCATCGGGATCTGCTGATCGAGCAGCATCCCGACGAGCAGCGCAAACGGGCTCTCGCTCAGGAGTCGATCGGCCTCGGGGTCGCCCACTAGGCGAAGCGTTGTGCTCATTGCCGCAGTCTCTCAGGCTCTGGCTCCGTGTGTGTAGCGGATCGGTCCATACGCACGCCTAGAGCCAACGCCAGCACCGCGGCGATTCCTGTGGCGATCGTTGCACCGGCAAAGACGGTGTGCACCTGCACCACCCCCGCGGCCAGCAAAGCCTTGTCGTCGGTGGGGTCGGGCAGCAAAGCGACGGCCTCGTAGAATCGGCGCAGACCGATCGCGGTCAGCAGCGCCAAACCGACGACCATGCCGACCATCCGAGCCACGACGACCAGCGAGCTGACCGTTCCGTGCGCGTATGCCGGAGCGTCCGCAAGGGCAGCATCGTTGACTGGAGCAATGGCTAGGCCGACACCGAGACCAGCCGCCCCCAAGGTCAATGTGGTGCTCAGGCCGGCCGACAGTGATGCAACGTCCCACGTCGTCATGAGGCCAAGCCCACCCGCAGCAACGGCGAGCCCCGCAGCGGCGACCAGCCCCGGGGCGATCCACCGAAGCAGCACTCCCCCGAGGACTGCACCAACGGGCACGGCGACCAGGAAGCGGACCAACACGAATGCCGCTTGGGTTTGGGTGGACTCTCCGTCGAGCCGCGCCAGCAGAGGAATGTCGACAACGATGGCCACGATCGCCGCACCCACGAGCACGCTCACCCCGAGCGCTGGCCATACGCGTTTGCGGACGACATCGGGTCCGATCAGCGGGTTAGCCGCAAGCCGTTGGCGAACGACGAAAGCGACGGCCGCGATAACCCCGACGGGCACGAGCCACAACCCCCAGGGCCCGAGCACCTCGACCTCAGGGTCGGCGGTGGAGAAGGTCAACACGACGCTGCCGAGAGCTACGGCGATGAGGGTAGCACCGAGCAGGTCTGCCTCGATGAGCCTCGGGAGGAAGCGCGGCGCGGTGATGAGGAACACGAGGAGCCACACCGTTCCAGCGACGAGCCCAATGGGAGTGGCCACGCGTGACGCAGAGCCGTCAGCCAGCGGTACGAAGGGCTCCCCGTAGGCCACCGACGTCAGCAACGACTCCGGCGGAGCGAGCGTGAGGATGCTCAGGATGACGCCGATGACGACCAACGAAATGGAGGCTACGGCCCGGACTGTGGAAGCCGTGGATCGCTTCCGCTCTGCCGACCCTTGGTCGTCGCCGGTCGGCGTCGCCTCCCTATGGTTTCGCCGCGCCCCGATTGCAAACACTCCCAGGCAAAACACCAGGGCGAGGGCCACATTGAGCCAAAAGATCCCCCGCCAATCAGCCACTAACAACACCGCTGCGCCGAGCAAAGGCCCGAGCACAGCGCCCAGTTCTTGGACTCCACCGACAATGCCGAGCGGCACTCCCCGCTTGCCCGGCGGCCACAGATCGGCCACCAAGGCCAAGGTCGCAGGCACCAACCCGCCGCCCCCGACGCCTTGCAAGAACCGTCCGCCCACTATGACCGGCAACTCGACAGCCACGGCGGTGATAACCGAGCCAACGGCAAAGATCAGCAGGCAGGCGATAAGAATGCGCTGGCGAGGCATCATGTCGGCTAGGCGGCCGATCAGCGGCAGCACCGCGATATAGCCTAGGAGGAAGCCGGAGATGATCGGGGTGCCGCGTTGCAGTGACTCGATGCCGAGCCCCGCACCGGCCATCATGTCCGGCAGGGCCAGCACGACGACATACGTGTCGGCGGCAGCCAGCATCACCGCGAGCGAGGCGACCGTGAGCAGCGCCCGAGACCGAGCGCGTGATGGCGTTGAAGCAGGTGCGGCCGCGCCGATAGTGTCGCGGGTCACGCAACGAAACCGTTCACGAGGTTCAGGGCGCGGTGACGGTGACCGGCACGCCGTAGTCGTCCAGGGTCAGCACGTAGGTCGAGGTGGCAGGCGGGTAGAACTCTCCGGTCAAAGACACGGTGCGCACTTCCCAGTCGTCTTCGATCAGACCGTAAGTGACGTCGAATTGAGCGTCTTCGGAGCCAACATTGAGCAGGTCCCTGATGAGATCACCGGACAATTGGCCAGAGATTTGCTGGACCACTTCGCTGCCGACACGACTCTGATCGCCGAACGTGGCACCTTCGGTCTTGCCGAGCAACGACACGACGCCGACATCGTTGCTGAAGAGGCGCGCGGGGTCTGGCACGCCGAGACTCTCTGGGGTGACGGACGTGAAGACGGGGCTGAACGGCAGCTTGACGTACAAGGTGTCGTCAACCGCAATGGTGGGCACGTCGGCCTGGATGCCAGCAATCTTGGCTGTGATCGTGCCGTCGAACGCGGGCGGCGTGGTCGTGCCCGAGCCGTCAGCTTTGATGACGTAGGCGTTCTCACTCTCGGGTAGGTCGCTGCCCTGCAGCACCAGGCTGACGGACCCAGCCTCGCTGAGCACGGTGTCGGCTTCATTTAACCGGTCTTGTGCCGTTGGTGCGGCGGTCGTGGATTCTGCGTCTTGCTCGGGCTCGTCACTGGAGCAGGCGGCGGCACCGGTGAGGGCAGCGACTATCGCGCCCGCCGTCACGAGGCGGGGCCATCGCGATCGTTGTGCCGTGTTGCTGCTCATCGTTCCCCTAGCGTCGTCGTGCGAGTGCGTCCTTCAAGTATGCCGTCAGCCCAGATCACGCCACGCGGCGACAACGTTGCGCATGGCCCACTGCTCAAAGGCTCGCTATCAAGGTCCGGATCGCGGGAGCCAACGTAGATGGCCACGTCCCGTTGAACGCTTTTGCCGTTACTTTCATCCCTCGGCTCGGCTGACATGGCATCACCGTACCGACACGTCTGTGACCACTGTCAGCGAGTCGACAGGCTCATCTTCGTCGACGGTGACAGATGCACCGTCGCGGATGTCGCCGCCGATCAGCGCCTTGGCGAGCCGGTCGCCGATCTCCTTTTGGATCAGGCGGCGCAAAGGACGGGCACCGTATGCGGGGTCGTAGCCTCGCTCAGCCAGCCACTGGGCCGCAGCATCGGTCACGGTCAGCGTGATTCGACGGTCGGCCAACCGCTTGGCCAGCAACTCGACCTGCAGCCCCACGATCACGGCCAACTCGTCGCGGCTCAGTGCGTCGAAGACCACGATCTCGTCCAGACGGTTTAAAAACTCGGGCTTGAACGCCGTCCGCACAGTAGCCATGACCTGCTCGTGCTTGGTCGCGGCGTCGGTGGTCGGGTCGACCAAGAACTGACTGCCGAGGTTAGAGGTCATCACCAAGATGACGTTGCGGAAGTCCACCGTGCGACCTTGGCCGTCGGTCAATCGCCCGTCGTCCAAGACCTGCAGGAGCACGTCAAACGTCTCGGGGTGCGCCTTCTCGACCTCGTCCAGCAGCACCACGGAGTAAGGGCGTCGACGCACAGCCTCAGTGAGCTGACCGCCCTCGTCGTAGCCGACATACCCAGGGGGTGCGCCGACCAAACGCGCGACCGCATGGCGCTCGGCATACTCGCTCATGTCGATGCGAATCATCGCCCGCTCGTCGTCGAAGAGGAAGTCCGCGAGCGCTTTGGCCAGCTCGGTTTTGCCGACGCCGGTGGGCCCGAGAAAGAGGAACGATCCGGTCGGGCGGTCGGGGTCGGAGATGCCTGCGCGGGAGCGACGGACCGCGTCGCTGACGGACTGCACGGCGTTGCGTTGGCCGATCAGCCGCTCGCCGAGGACTTCTTCCATCCGGAGCAGCTTGGCGGTTTCGCCTTCGAGCAGGCGGCCGGCGGGGATGCCGGTCCACGCCGCGACCACTTCTGCCACGTCGTCGGCACCGACCTCTTCCTTCACCATCGGCTCTTCGTCGGTCTTGACGTTGCTCGACTCTGCTTCTTGCGCGGCCTGCAGTTCCGTCGTCGTCGCGGGGATCTCGCCATAAAGCACACGCGAAGCGCCTTCGTAGTCGCCCTCACGTTGCAGCCGTTCGGCGGTGGTGCGCAGTTCGTCGAGGTGTTGCTTGAGCTCACCGACCCGGTTGAGGCCGGATCGTTCTTCCTGCCAGCGGGCGTCGAGGGCCGCGAGTTGTTCGCGTCGGTCGGCGAGGTCGGCTCGCAACGTGGCGAGGCGATCCTTGGACGCATCGTCGCTCTCACCGGCGAGGTGCATTTCTTCCATCATCAGCCGGTCGACGGTGCGGCGCAGTTCGTCGATCTCGACCGGGGAGGAGTCGATTTCCATCCGCAGCCGCGACGCCGCCTCGTCGACCAGGTCGATGGCCTTGTCGGGCAGTTGGCGGCCGGTGATGTATCGGTCCGATAGGGTCGCGGCGGCAACCAGCGCGGAGTCGGCGATGGCCACTTTGTGGTGGGCTTCGTAGCGCTCCTTGAGACCGCGCAGGATGGCGATGCTGTCGGGCACGCTCGGCTCGCCGACGTAGACCTGTTGGAAGCGACGCTCCAGAGCGGCGTCCTTTTCGATGCGCTGGCGGTATTCGTCCAGCGTGGTGGCGCCGACCAAACGCAGCTCTCCGCGGGCCAGCAGCGGCTTGAGCATGTTGCCCGCGTCCATCGCACCCTCGCCGGTGGCGCCAGCTCCGACGACGGTATGCAGTTCGTCGATGAAGGTGACGACCTGACCGTTGCTGGCCTTGATCTCGGCCAGCACGGCCTTGAGTCGCTCTTCGAACTCGCCCCGATATTTGGCGCCTGCGATCATCGCACCGAGGTCAAGGGAAATGAGTTGCTTGCCGCGCAGCGACTCTGGCACGTCACCAGCCACAATGCGTTGGGCCAAGCCTTCGACGACGGCGGTCTTGCCGACACCGGGCTCGCCGATCAGCACCGGGTTGTTCTTGGTGCGGCGACTCAGGACTTGGACGACCCGGCGGATCTCGGCGTCGCGGCCAATAACCGGGTCGAGTTTGCCCTCGCGGGCTATCGCCGTGAGGTCGGTGCCGTATTTGAGCAGCGCGTCGTAGGTCGACTCCGGGTCGGCGGTGTCGACCTTCGCTCCCCCACGCATGATCGGGATCTGCTGCATGAGGGCGTCAGCGTCGAGGCCAAACTTTCGGTCTTTGGCCAGCGCATAGAGCAGGTGATCAGTGGAGATGAAGGAGTCGCCGAGGGTCTTCATCGCTTGCTGGGCAGCCGTGAGGGCGGCCAAAGAACCCCGCGACAGTTGTGGGTTCGCAACGCTGCTTCCGGTGACCGTCGGCATACCGGACAGCACTTTGTTTGCTGCGGCAGTGGCCTCGGGCAGCGATGAACCGATCGACTGCAGCAACGGGCCGGTGGTGGTGTCCGACTGCTCGACGAGCGCCGCAAGCAGGTGGGCTGGCTCGACGGCAGTGTGCCCAGCGGCGGCCGCCTCACGTACTGCGGTCGACATGGCCTCCTGGGCCTTGGTGGTCAACGAAAGATCCATGTGTATGCGGCTCCCCTTCCTGGTCATCGGCTTACGGTTGATTGACTAATCCTTGCAACCTTGCCAGACTTGAGCGTATTCCACTCAACTCTGCACACGGTCGTCTACTAGTGGGCTCTGGGGTTCCGGCGCGCGCGCTCCCCAAACCGGTCGAGCGCTTCGAGGATCTCGGTCGCCTGCCACACGACATTCCTCGTCTGCCCTAGGCCATGGACGGTCTTTGGTCTGGTGAGGGCTCCCGCTTCCTGCAACTGCCGCAAGGCGTTGTCGGCCGCGGGCTGGGTGACCTTCATGACATCCTGGACAAGTTTCGACGTCACCGAAGGCTGTCGAAGGAGGAATGGCAGGACTCGCCAGGCGACCGCGTCCTTGCGGGAGCGAAGGTTGCTTGACCAGGTGTCATGGACAGTCTGCAAGTCGGCCGCGAGTTGCTTTCCGTTGTCAACTGCAGCGAAGGCGGCCCGGGTGAACTCTTCGATGATCGGATTCGGGTTGCCATCCCGGTAGGCGGTGAACGCTGCGTAATAGGCACCTGTGTCGGAGAGCAGCCCCGCAGACACCGGGACCGTGGTGCGGGTGGTCGCTCCACCGTTGCGGAGCATGACGTGAACGAGGGCTCGTCCGGAGCGGCCATTCCCATCGCTGAAGGGGTGAATGGTTTCAAACTGCGCGTGCGCGAGGGCCGCGTGCGCCAGCAGCGGAAGATCTGTCCGCTCGCAGAACGCGCAGAGATCGCCTATCAACTCTTCGATCCTAGAGTTCTGCGGCGGGACGAACTCCGCTTGATGCGGCGAGTAGTCGGTTCCCCCGATCCACACCTGCTGAGTACGAAACCGCCCCGGGTCGGCTTGCTTCTGGGCGCGCATCAAAGCCTCGTGGACGACCAAGATGTGGTCGGGGGTTAAGGGCCCTGCGAGCTCCAAGGCCCGGCTCATCGCCTGCACGTTCGCCTGAACCAGCCTGGCGTTTGAGCCGAACTTGGCTAGGCCGACGTATGCCAAGGAAAGGGCCTTGGCGCCTACGGTGATGTTCTCAATCTGCGAGGACGACGCGGACTCGGTCCGAAGAAGAACCACAGACAATGGGGCAAACTCCCCGTCGAACAACATGGAGAGCTCAGCATCGAACCGCGTGATCGCCGCCCGGGCGTCTTCCGCTTCTGCGGCCACGTCTGGAGTGATGCCAAACTGCATCGTCGCGATGGTGACGGGAACCGCCGCTCGGTAGGCAGTCCCGACGACCAATGACCGCCTGCGGTCCATCGCATGGACAGGCGTGGTTGGCGCCCACGTCACGTCCTCCCAAGCGAGAGTCAAACCGTCCGTCTGCGTCATGTCGTTCCTTGTCTCCAGTGGCATTTAGATAAGGATATCTTAATAACCTTTTCTAAGACTTTTGGGGCCACAAGGCTCTGCCCGGCGCTAGAAAGACCTGGATGAGGACGCGTGACGAAAAACGGAGGCGACTCTGCTGACGTGGAGGCATGTTGATGCGGTGGCACCAGGCGGTCGCCAAAAAATTCGCTGCCCGATACAGCGACGAAGAACGTTCAGGGGTCACGTATTGCCTGACAAACGGCCATAGACACGGCGTCAACGTCTGTTGTGAGGCCGGCCGTGGGCCACGCAGGCGCGAGCAGTCGGGCGCACCTCAAGGCGTTCCTGATTGATCGCTTGCTGGCAGACGTCGCATACCCCATACGTGCCGTCAGTCACCCGCCCGAGCGCGGAGTCAATTTCACTGAGGTGATCCCGGATCTGGTCGGTCACGGCAGCGAGTTGGGCGCGCTCAAAAGCGATTGTCTGGCCCTCCGGGTCGTGTTCGTCATCGGCGTTAGAGTCACGCGAGGCTTCGATAAAGCCGTTCATGTCCTTGTCCAGGAGCATCAGACGAGCGCGAAGGTCGGCGCGCTGCCCTTCAAGAAGCGTCAGCGCCTCACGCATCCGGGACTCAAGATCGTTGCTCAACTCTTCGGGCACCATGATGCCAGACCACGATATCGCCTGCCCCGACGGACGACATCCGCAGAACGTTGTATGTCGACAGGTGGGTGAGCGGAGCACTCTGGCTAGGTTGAATTCAGTTCTGCGGAACCTGGTTTCGACTCTGAACGGTGCAGGGCTGGACCTTGTCGCCGACTCCGCACTTAGACCAGATCTCAGAGGGCGAATCCTGGGCGAGGCTGTGGCCCTCTGATCCCTCGAAGGTTTCGGAGGTTCAGTCTCCGAGCGGATTGAGTATGCGGTCGAGGAACTTGCGAGTCCGGTCGTGACGCGGGGTGCTGAACATCTCCTTGGGCGCTGAGCGTTCGACCACCACACCGCCGTCCATGAAGACAACCTCGTCGGCGACGGCCCGGGCAAAGGTCACCTCGTGGGTAACGACCACCATGGTCCAGCCTTCATCGGCGAGCTCCTTGATCACGCTAAGCACGTCCCCCACCAACTCGGGGTCCAGGGCTGAGGTCGGCTCGTCGAAGAGCAACAGACTCGGCTTCAGCGCGAGCGCTCGGACGATGCCGACCCGCTGCTGCTGTCCACCGGAGAGCTGGAACGGGTGAACGTCCTTCTTGTCCGAGAGACCCACGCGGTCGAGCAGCACCTCTGCCTGGGCCACCGCCTCAGCCTTGGGCACCCGCTGCACCTGCACTGGGCCCTCGATGACGTTTTCCAAAACCGTGCGGTGCGGGAAGAGGTTGTGCTGCTGGAAGACCATGGCCGACTGGTCGCGCATGGCCAACCGGCCGGTCTTCTTCAGCGGCTTCGAGAAGTCGAGCGATGGGCCACCGGCGAACTCAATGGTGCCGCCGTCCGGGGTCTCCAAACCGTTGAGCGAGCGCAGGACGGTCGTCTTACCGGAGCCACTGGGTCCCATCAGCACCGTGACCGTTCCCTTGCGCACCGTCAGGTCGATCGAGCGCAGCACCTGCAGATCGCCGAAACTCTTACTCAGGCCCCGAGCCTCCAACAACACGTCACCGCGCGACATACCGATCCAATCTTTTCTCTAGGACGTTCTGGCCAGCTGACAGCACCAGGCAAAAGACCCAGTACACGGCCGCAGCCTCGGCATACAACAGCATGAATTCTTGACTGAAAGCCGCAATCTGCTGGGCCTCGCGGAACAACTCAGTGACCAAAATCAGCGAGGCCAGCGACGTGTCTTTCACCAGCGAAATGAAGGTGTTCGACAGCGGCGGCAACGACACCCGGGCTGCCTGCGGCAGGATCACCCGCACAAGGGCCCGACGATCCGACATACCGATCGTGTAGGCCGCCTCCCACTGGCCGCGTGGGACGGACAAGATGGCGGCGCGAATGATTTCCGCCGCATAGCCGCCGACGTTGAGGGAGAAGGCGATCACGGCGCTGGGCCACGGGTCGATGAGGATTCCGATAGACGGCAAACCGTAGAAGATGATGAATAGTTGCACCAGCAGCGGAGTGCCGCGAATCAACGACACGTAGAACCGCGCCAAGCCGGAGAGCAAACGGTTCTTCGAGAGTCTCATCAGCGCCACCGCGAGCGCCAGCATGAGCCCAATGATGAACGACCCGACGGACAGTGGGATGGTGCCGGTCAGCCCGCCACGCAGGATCGGCCATAACGAATCCAGGAGAAGTTGAGCTTCATCGCTCATGCGTCACCTACTGCGAGACGTCGGTGCCGAAGTACTTCTCGCCGATCTCAGCCAGGGTGCCGTCGTCCTGCAACTCGACCAGCGCCTCGTCAAAGGCGGTGACCAAGTCCTCTTTGTCCTTGGTGAAGGCAAAAGCGTTAAGCGAGGAGTCTTCGGTCTCGGCCGCGATTTTGATCGGAGCGTCGGGGCGCTCGGTCGTGTAGTCAAGGAAGGTCAGTTTGTCGTTGATCGTGGCGTCGACCCGGTCCTGCTCGAGCAGCGCAACAGCCTGCGCCCAGCCTTCCACGGCCTCGACGTTGGCGCCGTTGGTCTCGGCCACCTCGAACCAGTTGCTCGTCAAGGACTGAGCAGACGTCTTGCCGTCCAGGTCGCTCACGTCCGCGATGTCGTTGGTGGCTTCAGCCACGACCACCACGCCAGGGGAGACGGTGTATGGCGTGCTGAAGAGGTAAGCCTCTTCGCGCTCAGGGTTGATCGAGACCTGGTTTGCGACGACGTCGAACCGGCCCGCCTCTAGCCCGGCGAAGATTGCGTCGAACTGGGTCTCTTGAAACTCGACTTCGAGGCCGATCTTGTCGGCCACTGCCTCCACGATCTCCACGTCGTAGCCGACGAGGTCGCCACTTCCGCCCTCGTGGAAGGTGAAGGGACGGTATGTGCCCTCGGTCGCCACGACGAGTTTTCCGTCATCGATGAGGCCGAACTCTCCGCTTCCCGCGCTGCCCTCTGCGGCGTCGCTTTCGGCGTCTCCAGAGGAGCAGGCGGACAACGCGAGGGTTGCGGTGATCGCAGCGGAGGCGAACAGGAGTGAGCGAGACATGGTGAAAAGGCCCTTCGAAAGTGCGGGACCACCGGGAGTGCCCGGCGGTCAACGTTGCGTCGGCATACAGGAAGCACCTCTGATCCCAAGCCGATGTAACCGTGTGTCTAACGCGCCGTTATGGCAATTTCTTCCGCCACCCGACCATCGGCATACCTCGCCCCGCTGCTCGGCATACTGCTGGGTATGCAGATCGAGGTCACCCAGGGAGACATCACCACTGAGCGCACGGACACCATCGTCAACGCAGCCAACTCCACCTTGATGGGCGGTGGCGGTGTGGATGGCGCCATCCACGCAGCCGCCGGCCCTACCCTGCTGCACGAATGTCGACGCCTGCGTGGCCGAAGGTGGCCTGACGGGCTACCGGTCGGCGAGGCGGTCGTCACCGGGGCCGGGGACCTGCCAGCGCACTGGGTGATCCACACCGTCGGGCCCAACGCCCATCGGGGGCAGAACGACCCAGCCCTGCTCACCTCCTGCTTTCGGCGCAGCCTGGAGGTGGGGGCCAAAGTGGGGGCGCGCACCATCTCCATCCCAGCCATCAGCGCCGGGGTTTACGGGTGGGACGCCGCCGAAGTCGCCGACATCGCCATGCTGGCCACTCGCACTTTTAAGCACGACCACCCAGATGCCCTCGACCTAGTGCGGTTTGTGCTGTTCAGCAAAGAGATTTTTGCTCTGTTCCAAAGCGCGTTGCCCCGATAAGATCACGTATGCGCATCAGCGAAGTGCTCCGGCGGAAGGGCTCCACGGTCAGCACCGTGGCGCCGCAGACGACTATTAGCGACCTGATCGAGATGTTGGCCACCCAAGGCATCGGCTCAGTGGTGGTTAGCGCTACCGGCGAGGACGTCGCTGGCATCGTGAGCGAGCGTGATGTCGTTCGCGGGCTGCGCGAGCATGGCGGTGATCTCTTGAGCCACTCGGTGGAGTCGATCATGACCCCCGACGTGCACACCTGCACGCCCGACGACGACCTCGAGGCGCTCGCACTCACGATGACCGAGCACCGCATTCGTCACCTCCCGGTCGTGGTCGACGGGCAGTTGCGCGGCATCGTCAGCATCGGCGACATCGTGAAGCACCGCATCGATGAACTGCAGGGCGAGCGTGACCAGTTGGTCGGCTACCTCCAGCAATAGCAACCGCAGGACTGCTCGCGCTCTCCGCTGATGACCAATGTGCGTGCCAAATGCGGTTTGCAGGCGCGGAAGAGAGCGCACAACGGTCATCGGCGGGCGACCTAAGATCTGCCCATGGGCGATCAACGGCGTTGGGGGTATGCCGCGCGCCCAGTTCGCACCACCGCCGCCGGCCTTACGGTGGTGTGCTTGACCGCCCTCGCAGTCGCCGCCACCACGCTTCGGGCCGAAGAACCGTCCGAGCCACGGCTCGTCACGTCGGCAGATTTTCGGGTTTCGCCGGACAGCCCAGCAGGTCGCCAGATCGCCATCGAGGACGACGCCTGGATCGCCAGCGGCACCGACCCTGGCGCGGGCACCCAGTGGGCGGACATGAGCTATTGGGCGCTGCGCGACATTCGTGCCCTCTGGGCCGATCACGCGTTGCCGCCGGCTGGGGCCGCCCCGCAATGGGGATACTTCTGGCCCCGAGACGGGGCCTTCGCGGCAGTGGCGTTGGACCGCACCGGCCACCCGACGGAGGTGAAGCAAATCCTTGACGGCATAGCCTCGCTGCCGTTCGACAAGATCGAGGGCTTCGATGCGCGGTACACGCTCGATGGCGGCACGGTCGTTGACCGCCCTCGCGGGCCGCAGTCAGACGGTTGCGGCTGGGTGTTGTGGGCGATCGGGTCCATCCGCGCCTACGGCGAGACCCCACTACCCGAGTCCGCGAACGAACTACGAGATCGGTGTGTCACGCATTTGGATTTACTGACCAAAGGCGGCACCCGCCTGCCCCCAGCGTCACCAGACTATTGGGAGGTCGCCGTCTCGAGCGTCAGTCTCGGCACCGTCGCCCCGATGGCGGCCGGGCTGCTGGCGGCCACAGACGACTACGACGCCGTCGGTGAACCTGCGAAAGCAGCTGCAGCAAGGGTGACCGCAGGGGGACTTGATGCGGCGATGCGGTTGCGCTTCAGCCCCGGATACGAGCGGTTCGGCGACCTGGGCGAGCTCGACGCCGCGATCACCTTTTTAATGCCCCCCTTTGCGGTCGAGACCCCTGAGGTCGCGCAGATGTGGAGCAAATACCAGATCGATGCCCTCCGACCAGCCGGCGGTCTCGCTCCCGGCGCAGCCTGGAAAGAGGATGGAACGTCCTGGACCCCGGAAACGGCCCTTGCGGCATACACCGCAGCAGCGTCGGGGCGCACCGAGGAGGCGACCCGCTGGTTGGACTGGCTCGACCAACACCGGGCCCCATGGGGATCGCTGCCGGAAAAGGTCACCGGCTCAGCGCTTCCCGCCGGTCCAGCACCGTTGATGTGGACGGACGCGCTGGTGCTACTCACCCTCGCCGAGTTGAACCCCACTCCCTAAGCGGCGGCATACCAGAGAGCTTGCGCGCGTTGTCCCTCAAAGGTCGCTACCGCAGCCGAGTCCGAGCGTGCGACGCTAGGTTTTCGCATGTCCACCACATCCGAAGGGAATCCAGTGCAGCCCGTTGCGCCTCCAGCCCTCAGTAGGGAAGGCCCTGCCACGGCTCCTGACCTTCGGGAACTATTTGGCCAAGCTGCGTCCAGCACGTGGGTCGTCACCGGTCGGGGCCCACACGGACCCATCGGCTTCACCGTGATCTCCGTGGCTTCAGCGAGCCTGAACCCGCCGATGGTGACGTTCAACGTTAGCCAGGCCGCTGCCTCGCTTGCGACGCTGCGCGAGACACGGAAGGCGAATCTGCAGTTGCTCAGCGAGGGACAGGACGAGGTCGCAATTCGTTTCTCGGGCGAGCGCCACCGGCGTTTCGACGACCCCTCGGTATGGCGCGACGGGCCGCACGGATGCCCCGACATTCTCGGGGTTGTCGGCCGGCTCTTGGTCGACATTCACGAGCTTGTGGACGCCGGGGATAGCGTCGTCATCGTGGCGGAGGTCACCGCGTCCGAGAGTGACCCCACCCGCCGGCCTCTGATGCATCACAATCGGCGCTACACACGCATCGCCAACTTGTAGCGTTTAGGTCGAGCCGGCCGCGCCTCCCCGGAGCCGCCCACCGTGCCGGTGACTGCCCCTGTATTCCCGGAGCCGCCACCGATGAAGGCACCGGAGTAGATAATCCAGAAGGGCACCATCGAAGCGGCCTCCTGACCTTGAGGTATCCCAGCGAAGGCGGCCACCGCCTCTCCGCGCGATCCCGCTCGCTCCAACAGCGCTTCGACTTCGCCGGACTGACCCGTGCCGATCAGATCCGGGACCACAGTGTCCAGATCAAGAGCCGCGCCTGTGTCTTTCACCGCGTCCTTGAGTCCATGCCGGTATGCAGCCCAGGTGGCAGCTGCTCGTTGGCCCTCGGCAGAAAACCGCGAGAACACAAAGTTCATAGTCATCGCCACAATGACCAGTGCGACCGCCGGGACGAGGCCGACGGTCATCAGCGGCTCTTCACCCGCGATCAGGACCACCAGGTCCGCCAGAGCCAGCAGCGTCGCTAGGGCGACAATGATCCCTAGCACCATCCGGGCTCGGGGAGCCACTGGGTTCATCCAGCCCCGTTCCGTCATGTCGTAGCGCACGGCATCCATGATCGGCTTGGTCTGCTGTGACACCTTGGTCAGTGCCTTGCCCCGCAGGACTTCTCCTTCAGCGTGATCGCTCGGTTCCTTCCACACAGCCCTGCCGACAGGGCCGCGCAGGCGCGAGGGGTCCATCAGGCGGATCTACACCGCTTCAACATCCGCATCAGCCTCAGAGTCCGCTTCGCCGCGCTCCCCACCCTCAGGCTCGAGCACCAGCGCTCCCCGGCCGGCGAGGTCGATGATGGTCGCCGGTAGCACCGTCGCCGCGGCGCCCCCGAGAGCCAATGCTCCCCCGACCGCCGGGGCCAGGTCGTCGGGGCGGACACTGGTCGGCTGTCGCTTGGGCACCTTTCCCCGCACTCGACGACTAAAGACAAGCAGCGCGTAGAGCGATAGGAGCACCGTCACACCCAGGCTGACCCAAGGAACCCAGGTGCGTCCTGCGCTGGCGGCCCACCGCTCGAAGGCATCGGGCGTGGCGTTGCCGGCCAACGTGGTGTCGATCTGCCCGAGCCTGTCCAGCAGCGAGACGGCCACGTCACCTTGAGTCAGCGGAGGGATCAGCGCATCTTCCACGATGTCCGCTTGATCGTCCTCGGTCAGCAGATCGTCTACTAACTGTTCACCCGCGTAGATGCCGGCCCGGGCGTCGTTAGTCTTGCCGGGGTTGCGGTTGATGAGGATGGCCACGGAGCGCTCTTCGTTGACGTCGGCGGCAGCAGCCCATTGCTTCTGGAGATCGGCGACCTGGTCCAGAGTTTCGTCGGAGGAGGCTTCCCAGGCGCGTACGTACGTCACGATCTCGATGTTGTCCCGCTGTTCGATGTCAGCAATACGCGCGTCAATCGTCGTGAGATCGTCAGCCGACAGCGAGTTCCGGGTGTCGTCATACACACGCTGCTCGGCGCTGAGCCCTGCGAACGGCGGAGGCGCATCGTCGCTATCGACCAGGATGGCGATCACGGCAACGGCGATCACGGCCAGTCCGACGACCAGGACACCGATGATCCAAAAGCGGGTGCTACGCCAAGACTCAGAAGCCATGACCACAGTCTGCCCACACTCACCACTTCGATGTCGGATCAAAACTCGGACGCCGGATCACACCGCCCGCTAGGCTCGCGACGAGTGGGACCACACGTGCGGGACGTCGCCTAGAAGGGCATATATGAGTCAGGGATTAGTCGCAGCCGCCAAGCAGCGATTGCCGGAGATGCTGGTCGATCTGGAACGCCTGATCACGCTCGAAACACCGTCGAGCGACCACGCTGCCGTCGCCCGAGGAGCCGCCGACATTGCCGCCCTCATTGATGAGCGCTTGGGTATGCAGGTCGAGACGCTCACGGTCGACGGCGTCACTCACCTGCGGTTGAGGTTCGGCGACACCGACGACAGCAACGGCGACAAGAACAAAGATGTCACCAACAACATCGGGCATCCGGTGCGCGTGCTAGTGCTGGCGCATCAAGACACGGTGTGGCCGCACGGCACGCTAGAGCGGCTTCCTTTCTCCACCGAAGATGGCATCCTGCGCGGGCCGGGCTCCTTCGACATGCTGACCGGCCTAGTGATGGCTATCCATGCCGCCGCGATGTTGCAGGCAGACGGCGTGGAGTTGGCGGGTTTAAGCCTGCTGGTGACCGGCGACGAAGAGGTCGGCTCCGACACCTCGCGCGACCTCATCACCACCGAAGTCGCCGACCTGCCCTCGGTTTTGGTGCTTGAGGCCACTGCCCCCGATGGCGCGGTCAAGGTCGGACGCAAGGGAGCATCAAAATTTCGGGTGACGGTGCACGGGAAGGCCTCGCACGCGGGTTTGGAGCCCGAGGCTGGCATCAACGCCACGGTCGAGTTGGCTCACCAGATCTCGATCATCGCGGCTCTGGGCGACGACAAGACGGGAACGAGCGTCATCCCCACGACCATGGCTGGGGGCAGCAGCAGCAACACGGTGCCCGCGACGGCATACATCGATGTTGACTCTCGGGCTCGCACCGAAGCCGAGCAGCACCGAGTCGACGAGGCCCTGCGGTCCCTGACGCCGCATCACCCCGAGGCCCGGATCAAGGTTGAGGGCGGGATTGATCGTCCGCCGCTCCAGTGGGAATCGGCGATGGGCCTGTATGCAGTGCTCGACAAGGTCTGCGAAGGGCTGGGTCTGCCCACCCCCGAGGGCGTCGAAGTCGGGGGCGCATCGGACGGCAACATCACTGCAGGTCTCGGCGCACCCACCTTGGACGGTCTCGGCGCGGTTGGGGCCGGGGCACACGCCGACCATGAACACGCGATTATCGCCGAAATCCCCGCCCGCACGGCGATATTAGCGGCGCTCATCGAGCGGTTGTTGACCTCAGGTGCAGTAGGACAGCACGGGTGAGCATCGACCCTGCGGTCCAACTCCAAGCGTGGGAGCGGGCGAGCGCGGCAGCAGATCGAGCCCGTGTCGAAGTGATGATTGCGACCGGCGCTGCGGACTGCGCAGAGATCTCGGCGCTTTTCAACGAGGTCTGGGAGTCACCTGCCGGCATCGACGTCTTGGAGCAGAGCACCATGGTCGCGCTGGCTCACTCGGGGAACTACGTCGGCGCTGCTCGTGACAACACAGGTCAGATGATCGGGGCGAGTCTTGGCTTCTTCGGCCCGCCGGGTCGGCCGCTGCACTCGCACATTGCTGGGGTTTCCGCCGCGGCCGCTGGGCGCGGAGTGGGCCGAGCGCTCAAGCTGCATCAGCGGGCGTGGTGTTTGCAACACGGCGTTGAGGCCATGACCTGGACGTTTGACCCTTTGGTTGCTCGCAACGCGTCGTTCAACATCACGACGCTCGGCGCTCGGGCGGTGGCCTACCACCCCGACCACTACGGGACGATGACTGATGGGCTCAACGCCGGCCAGGCGTCGGACCGGATGATGATGCGCTGGGATTTGCTCGACTCTCCTCCTGAGGCGGCACCTCCGATGGCCGCGCAACTCGACTCCGCCGAGGTCGCTCGGGTCAGGGTGCCACCCGACATCGAGGCGCTACGCCGCACCGACCCAACGTCGGCTGCGGCCTGCCGCGCCAGGACCCGCGAAGCGTTCACTGAACTCATGGGCAGCGGCTGGCAGGTCACCGCCTTTGAACGCCCCGATACCTACGTTTTGACGCGCGCCACCGAGCCTTCCGACCCACCTTCGACCGAGGAGACCCGATGAAACTCCGCGAACTTCGCCTGCACCACCTCGACATACCTCTGGTGGCTCCCTTCACCACCTCCTTCGGCAGCGAAACGACCAAGGCGACCTATGTCGTTGAGGCCATCGTCGACACCCCCGCTGGGTTGGTCACGGGTTGGGGTGAGTGCGTGGCGATGACGGCACCGCTCTACTCTCCCGAGTTCTTGACCTCGGCGGCGGAAGTCACTCAGCGATGGATCGCTCCTACTCTTTTCGCCGTCGAGAATCTGCGGGCCGAGTCGTGTGCTGCTCACCTGGAGCATCTCGTCGGTCACCCGATGGCGAAGGCGGCGATCGAAATGGCCGTGCTGGATGCCCAACTGCGTGCCTCCGAGCTCTCGTTCGCGGCATACCTGGGGGTCACGAGGACCACGGTGCCGTCGGGTGTTTCCGTCGGCATCCAGAACTCCACGGCCGAGATGGTCGAGACGGTGCGGGGGTACGTCGAGGCCGAATACGCGCGAATCAAACTGAAGATCAAACCTGGCGCCGACCTTGAGCCTGTCGCCGCAGTGCGCAAGGAATTCGGTCACGAGATGCTGCTCCAGGTCGACGCCAACGCGGCGTACACCTTGGTCGACGCCCAGCATTTGCGGAAGCTCGACGATTATGGCCTGTTGCTGATCGAGCAGCCGCTGGGCGAGGCCGATATCCGTCAGCACGCCGAGTTGGCCAAGCAGATGCGCACCCCGATGTGCCTCGACGAATCGATCGACTCCCCCGAGGCCGCCGCCGACGCGATCGCCCTAGGCGCGGCGTCGGTGATCAACATCAAGCCCGGTCGAGTCGGCGGATACCTGCAGGCCAGGGCCATCCATGACGTATGCCGAGCGAACGGCATCGCGGTCTGGTGCGGCGGCATGCTGGAGACTGGGATCGGACGGTCCGCGAACGCAGCCCTAGCCGGTATGCCGGGGTTCACTCTGCCCGGCGACATCTCAGGATCAGACCGTTTCTACGCTCAAGACATCGTGACCGAGCCGGTGGTGATGCACAACGGCGTTGTCGATGTGCCAACTGGGCCCGGATTCGGTGTCGAAGTGGACCGTGAGGTGCTGACTCGGTTCACCAGTGAGGTTCAGACGCTCACGCCTTAGACGCGCTCCAATGGTCGCTGCGGACCGCTGGGCAGATCAACGTGGATGCCGTGGCCCGCCGACACGGATCCTCCAACTGCGACAGTGCTCATCACCCCGGCCAAGAAGCGGACTTCTCCGTTTTCGAGGGGCGTCAATCGCTTCATCAGCCCCGGCGCGAACGCGTTGATTTGCGCACACGGATTGCGCAGCCCGGTCAGGGTGAGCTCGACGTCGCCTATGTGCAGCGCCGAGCCTGTTGGCAGCGACAGCAGATCAAGGCCCACGGTCGTGATGTTCTCGCCGAGATCACCCGGACGGACCTGAAAACCGTCGGCAGCCAACTGGTCAAAGAGTTCGGCTTGGATGAGGTGCACTTGGCGCAGGTTCGGCAGGAGAGGGTCTCGCTTCATCCGAGACAGATGCTGCACTGTGGCACCTGCGTGAGCGTCGCCGGCGACACCCTGCCCGGCCCTAACCTCGATCACACCCGCCGTGTCCTTGCTGAACTCATGCTTCGTACTCAGGTGGACCGCGATCACTTCGCCCGCCAAGGCAGACCCCCAGCCACCGTCGGTGCGTTGGTGCAATTCCATTTCTTTAGGTTAGGTCACATCTCAGACCCCCTAGCCCTCGTGCGGGTGACTATTCTTTGCCCCCGATACCGGGCCAGTCGTGCCCCCAAATGCGGGGCAGAGGATAGTGTGGCGACTGTCGCCATCGCCCCGGCCAGAAGGGACGCCTAGGTCTCGAACGAGACCATGGTCCCCATGGGCCGAGATCACAAGACCCCTTCCACTCTTCGCTCAGCTGAACACCTCTGCGCCAAACCGTCGCTAAGGCCGCGATCAGGATGCCAACCACCAGAGGCGCAAGCGAGAAGTAGGACTCAGTGCTAACCAACTCCGACGCGGGTACGACTGCCTTCGGGCACGTTCGTAGGCTGCCGCACAGTTCGTGCACGTCTCGCCGCGACAACGCAATTGGGCTATCCTCCTCCACATCTGCATCTGGCCTCCAGATTGCGTGGTGACGCGGGTGCGTGCCGACCGTGAACACGGCACGCCCTCGCCACCTGGCAGCGCTCGGTCGTGACGACAGTGACGCGAGTCACGAACTACGACATGATGCCCCACATGGCTAAACCATTCAGCGTGGAGCGATCCGTCACCGTCGAGGCTTCGGTCCACGATGTGTATGGCCACATCGTGGATCTCAAGAAGTGGAACGCCTGGTCGCCCTGGGCCGACCTTGACCCCGCAATGGACCAGCAGTTCACCGGCCCGCCGCAGGGCACCGGCCAATCGATGGCCTGGAAGGGCAACCGCAAAGTCGGCATGGGCTCAATGACGATCACCGACGCAAAGCCCGACGAGAAGGTCTCGCTCGACCTGACGTTCCTCAAGCCGTTCATAGCCACCAACACGGTCGACATCGATCTGATCCCTCGGGGCCGTATCACCGAGGTGCAGTGGGTGATGCGCGGTGAGCTCAACCTGGTGATGCAGGCCATGAACAAGGTGAAGCCGATGGATGCCATGCTCGGCCCAGACTTTGAACGCGGCCTCGCCAATCTGAAGCGCGTCAGCGAGTAGGAGCTCACTCAGGCAAGATGTCCCCATGAGCGACGACCACAAAGTCACCAGTTGGCTCACCGACATGGACGGCGTTCTCGTTCACGAGGACGAGGCCTTGCCCGGTGCCTCGGACTTTATCGAAGAGCTCAAACGCACCGACACGCCGTTCTTGGTGCTCACTAACAACTCGATCTACACCCCGAGAGACCTTCAGGCACGACTTCGTGCAAGCGAGATCGACGTGCCGTCGGAGTGCATCTGGACCTCGGCGCTGGCCACAGCGCAGTTTCTACTCACTCAGCGCGAAGAAGGGTCGGCATACGTCATCGGCGAAGCCGGGCTGACCACGGCCTTGCACGACATCGGATACGTGCTGACGGATCGCGACCCGGACTATGTGGTGCTCGGCGAGACACGCACCTACTCTTTCGAGGCCATCACCAAGGCGATACGCCTCGTGAGCGCTGGCGCCCGACTGATCGCCACCAACCCTGACCCCAGCGGACCCTCCGCTGCGGGTCCCATCCCCGCCACAGGCGCCGTCGCCGCGTTGATCACCAAAGCGGTCGGGGTCGAGCCGTTCTTCGTCGGCAAACCCAACGCGCTGATGATGCGCCACGCGCTCAACCGTATCGAGGCGCATTCGGAAACCACGATGATGATCGGCGACCGGATGGACACCGACATCATGAGCGGCGTGCAGGCCGGCCTGCGGACCATCCTGGTGATGAGCGGGTCAACCAAGGCGAGCGAGGTCGACCGCTATCCCTACCGGCCGACGTACGTGCGCAAATCGATCAAAGAGGTTGTGCCGATGATCGCCGAGTTGGGCTGACCGCCTACTCACCTGCCCTGCTGGAGCGGGAGCGACACCTCGACTGTCGAGCGTGTGCCCGGATTCACGCTATGCCCCCAATTTCGGCACGCTCGGGGACAGAGGCGAGCTATGCAGGCGCAACCGTCGGCATACGGGCTTTAGTTGAGCGGTGGCCGCCAGAGGGCGAGCGCGGTCCCGGCACGCCCCCGTTGGGGTCGCGCTCCAGCCCGCATAGCCACCACTTCACCGCTGATGCCCGCGGCGAAGATCCGGTTGCCGGAGCCAATCGCGTACAGCAACACGTCGTTGCGCTTGCTGAGGTCCGCGACTTCGGCCTGAAGCCGCTCGACCTGCTTTTCAAGCTCCAAGATGCGCTGAATGCCTTCGAGGCTCACGCCTTCTTGGGACAGTCGTTGCACCTCGCGCAGCCGATAGACGTCTCGCGATGAATACCGGCGCCCCCCGCCCCGAGTGCGCTGAGGGGTGACCAGCCCTAGCCGATCGTATTGACGCAACGTCTGGGCGTGCATCCCGGCGAGCTCAGCCGCGATGGAGATGACGAACACAGCGGAGTCGGGATCGACCTCTGATCGAGTCCGTGCCATGTCCATCACCTCCCAGCGATGCTCTAGTCTGCCGTGCTGGCTGCCGTATCGGGCGATTCAACGCTCCGACGCATCAGTCCTGCGCTTGCGCAAACAACTCCGCGCGCGGGTCCACCTCAGCTTCGTCGGCCTTCAACGCTTCGATCGCCTCTTCGGCTGCCTTACTCAGGCGTTTTGGCACGATGATCTGCACCTTGGCCAGCAAATCGCCCTTGCCCTTCGGCGTGCTCACACCGCGACCTTTGACGCGCAGCACCCGACCCGACGGCGTGCCAGGAGCCACTTTGAGCTTCACCGTGGCACCGTCGAGGGTCGGCACACTGACGGTCGCCCCGAGGGCAGCCTCAGCAAACGTGACTGGCAAATCAACCGTGATGTTTAGACCGTCGCGGCCAAATACGGGGTGCGTGCCAATGCTGACCGCGATAAGAAGGTCGCCATCGGCCCCGCCGGTGTCGCTGCGCGACCCTTTGCCCTTGAGCCTGATCTTTTGGCCGTCTTTGATCCCGGCCGGCACCCTGGCGGTGACCTGTTGGCCGCCTTGACGGGACACCGTCACCGTGTCGCCCTCCGCGGCCTGCCGGAAACTCAGCGTGGCCTTCGCCTCGACGTCGCGACCCTTGGTCGGCGCTCCAAATCCGTAGCCCGGTCCACCGCGACCGCCACCGCCGGGGAAGCCAGACCCACCAGGGAATCCGCCCCCCTGGGCGCCCCCAAAGCCGCTGAGCAGATCTTCGATATTGACCCCCTGGGCACCGCCGAACTGTGATTGCTGCGAGGTGCGACGTTGGTCACCACCGCTGTTGAACATCTGGGCAAACACGTCCTCGAAGCCTGCCCCGCCTTGGGCACCTGGGCCCCCTGAGGTGAATCGAGCACCCCCGCCCGACATCGCACGCACCCCGTCGTACTGTCCGCGCTGCTCAGCATCGGACAACACGGCATACGCCTCGCCGATGCCTTTGAACTTCTGTTCTGCCACAGCATCTCCGGGCTTGGCGTCCGGGTGCCATTCGCGGGCTAGTTTGCGGTATGCCTTTTTGATGGCGGCGTCGTCGGCGTCTTTGGGGACACCGAGGATCGCGTAGAAGTCTTTGTCGAACCAGTCTTGACTAGCCATCGTGCCTCTCTCCTGTATGTGGTGCGGCTGAGCGCGGTCTCGCCGTTCCGGTCGTTATCCGGTGGGGCAAAACCGCGCTCAGTCGCTATGCGTTCGTCAGAACGCGTGGTTGCTATGAAGGGTCAGAAACCGCGACCCGGGCTGGGCGCACGAGGCGCTCGCCCACACGGAAGCCAGGCTGAATGACCTGGACGACCGTTGTCTCGGTTGCGCCTTCGGGCAGATCCGCGTCGGGGAGGTTCATCAAAGCTTCGTGCATGGCCGGGTCGAAGGTCTCGCCGACCGCGCCGAAGATCTCTGCACCGAGCCGACCGAGCGTGGCCTGCAACTTCTCGATGATGGCCACAACGGGGCCCTCCTCGAGATCGCCGTGCTCACGCGCGGAGTGGATGTCGTCAAGCACTGGAAGCATGGCTTCCAGGGCACTGCCGACGGCCACGTCGCGATCCTTGGCGCGGTCACGATCGACGCGACGCCGGTAGTTCACGAACTCAGCCTGCAATCTGCGCAGATCTTCCAACCGGTCGGCCGCCGACTGCGCGTCCGAACTCAACGGCTCGTCCACAGTGGGTGCCTCTTCGATCACGGCGTCCGTCATGTCGGCAGCGTCATCGGCCACCCAATCGTCGGCTGCCTCGTTATCGCCCGCGTCAGCGCCCGAGTCGTCCAGGGGCACCTCCGAAGCTGCATCCGTCTGCTCGCCAGCCTGCTCGGCTGTCTTCGCGTCACGGACCGCCCCGGTCTGCGGGTCGACCTTGCGCTTGTCCCGGATGACCGGCCCGGTGGGCTCGCCCTCGTCCTGGGGGCGAGCGTCACCGTTAGGCTGGGTCACTTGCTCTGCTCGTCGTCTTCGACAACCTCTGCATCCACGACGTCCTCGTTGCTGGAGGTGTCGTCTGCGGCGCTGCCACCTTCGGATGCCTGTGCAGCATCTTGGGCGTCAACCTCGGCCTGGGCGGCCATCAGAGCCGAACCCATTGCCTGACTGGCCGTCGAGAGGGTTTCGGTCTTGGCCTTAATATCGTCGACGGACACTCCGGACTCCGGCTTGATGGCGTCCTTGAGATCGGTCAGTGCAGCGTCAACCGGCTCACGCGTTTCCGCAGGCACCTTGTCGCCGCTCTCGGTCAAGAACTGCTCCGTGGAGTAGACCATCTGCTCGGCCGTGTTGCGGGCTTCGGTCGACTCACGGTGCGCCTTGTCTTCTTCGGCGTGCTGCTCGGCGTCCTTGATCATGCGCTCGATTTCCTCCTTCGGCAGCGCAGAGCCGCCGGAGATCGTCATCGACTGCTCCTTGCCTGTGCCGCGGTCCTTGGCGGACACGTGCACGATGCCGTTGGCGTCGATGTCGAAGGTGACCTCGACCTGCGGCACGCCGCGCGGTGCGGGTGCGATGCCGGTCAGCTCGAAGTTGCCTAGGGGCTTATTGTGCTTAGCGATCTCTCGCTCACCCTGGTAGACCTCGATGCTCACCGACGGCTGGTTGTCACTGGCCGTGGTGAAGACCTCGGAGCGCTTGGTCGGGATGGCCGTGTTGCGCTCGATCAGCTTGGTCATAATTCCGCCCTGGGTCTCGATGCCCAGGCTCAGCGGCGTGACGTCGATCAGCAGCACGTCCTTGCGGTCACCCTTGAGGACACCGGCCTGCAGGGCGGCGCCGACGGCGACGACCTCGTCCGGGTTAACGCCCTTGTTGGGCTCCTTGCCCGTGAGCTTCTTGACGAGCTCGGTGACGGCCGGCATACGCGTCGAGCCACCGACCATGACGATGTGGTCGATCTCGGACACGTTGACGCCAGCATCTTTGATCACCGTGTCGAACGGCGACTTCGTGCGATCAAGCAAGTCTTGCGTCATCTTCTCGAACTGCGCACGGGTCAACTGCTCGTCCAGGTGGATCGGGCCTGACTCGGTCATCGAGAGGTACTGCAGGTTGAGGTTGGTGCTGCTGGAGCTCGAGAGTTCTTTCTTGGCCTGCTCTGCGGCGTCACGCAGACGCTGCATGGCGATCTTGTCGTTGGACAAGTCGGTGCCGGTCGAATTCTTGACCGTGGTCAGCAGGTGCTGCACGATGCGCTGGTCCCAGTCGTCTCCACCGAGCTTGTTATCACCGTGGGTGGCGCGCACTTGAATGGTGGCGAAGCCGTCGTCAGGGTCCTTGCCCACCTCGAGCAAGGACACGTCGAACGTGCCACCACCGAGGTCGAAGACCAGGATCTGCTCGTCTTCCTTACCCTTGTCCAGGCCGTAGGCGAGCGCGGCAGCAGTGGGCTCGTTGACGATGCGCAGCACGTTGAGGCCAGCGATCTCGCCAGCTTCCTTGGTGGCTTGACGCTCGGCGTCATCGAAGTATGCGGGGACGGTGATGACCGCGTCGGTGACGGTGTCGCCTAGGTAGGACTCGGCGTCGCGCTTGAGCTTCATCAGCGTGCGAGCGCTAATCTCCTGCGCGGTGTAGTCCTTGTCGTCGATCTTGACGCTCCAGTCGGTGCCCATGTGGCGCTTGACCGAGCGGATGGTGCGGTCGACGTTGGTCACTGCCTGGCGCTTGGCGATCTCGCCGACTAGGACCTCACCGTTCTTGGCGAAAGAGACGACGGATGGCGTGGTGCGGCCACCTTCTGCGTTAGCGATGATCTCCGGCTCGCCACCGTCAAGGACGGCAACTGCGGAGTTGGTGGTTCCGAGGTCGATGCCTACTGCACGGCCCATGTGTCAATCACTCCTGTATGTAGAGGGTGCGGGTCCAGCTGCCAGTTTGCCCGGCAGTGTGGTTGCCCGCGATGCTCCTGCGGGTTGATGCTCCACGACTCAACTTGCGGCATACCCCCGGATCTTGTCAAACCGAGACTCACTGAAGTTGAGTACATATGGCTCAACTACGCTCAGCGGTGCCCTATTCCCGAGGCTATATCGCCCGCCCCTTGCCTTGTAGCAAGGGCTCGTCGTTCTACTGCGGATTCTGAAGAAGATGCGCGACCCCAGCGATGTCACCCGCCAACTCGTAGCCCACACCTTGACTGATACCGAACCCGCCTTCGGGCCGGCCCACACGATGTGGTTGCGCGACGAGCCGGTGCGTTGGCTGCACCAATGCCTACGAGTGGCGGTCGGCTACCGCACACTCCGCTCCCTCTTGAGCGACGACGACGGGGCCATCGCCGATCACCGAGCGGCTGAGGTGGCCATCACCGTGGTAGCGCGTGAGCCGACGCAGTTCTGCGCCACTCAGGCCGCGCCCTCCCCGCATACCTCGGCTGGTGACGTCTCGGATCTGCTTGCGCAAGCCTTGCGAGCCCTGGACCGAATCGAGGTGGCGGCCAGAGTCCGGGAGACTGCCTTAGTCCCTGACGCTGCCGCCACCCGACGCGCGTTCGCGCTGGCCTCATTCCGCTCGGTGCTGGCCTGGCAATCACAGACCCTGCGCCATGCGCTTCGCACCGCGCTCGGAGTGCTGCTGACCTTCCTGGTGGCTTTGGGCCACAGTGCGTTCCAGCGACCCCTTGGTGACCTCAATGGCCATGGCCGCCTTCGCCATTTTGCAGATCAGCTGGACGGAGTCGCTCTTCAAGGCCAAGCAACGCCTGCTCGGTGTCACCGGCGGCGCACTGATGCTATCGCTGGCGCTATGGCTGCTGCCCTCGTCGTTGTTGCTGCCCTTCGCTGCGCTGGCGGCCTTCACCGGGCTGTGGATGATGGCCAGCAACCAGGTGCTCTCGATCGGCAGCTTCGTCGTCGTCTCGGTCGGGATGAACGTCGTGAGCCGAGGCCTAGACCCCGCCCGCACCCGCATCGAATACATCCTGCTGCTCTTCACGGGGGTAGCGATCGGCCTGTTAATCGGTTTCGCGGTAGTTCCTCACCTTCGACCCAAGCGAGTCGACGAACGGGTGCGCCTGGCGACCGAGACAACTACCGACGTGCTCCGCGCAATAGCGGCGCTGCCCCCGGCAGCAACCTGGCCGTCACGGTGGCGCTCGGTCCCGAAGCCCATGACGCGCCCGCTCTTCCGGATGCGGACGGCCGTCCTGAATCTTGGCTCGCCGCTGCACCACAAGGACGAGCAGGCAGGCATTCAACTCGAGGATTGTGCCGCCTTGGCTACCCGGTTCGAGACTTTGGCCATCGTCGGTCTGCTTGAGGTTAGTGACGGAGGTCTTACGTCGGCGACACTCAGGGCGGCGGCGGACGCCTTGGGCGGTCGCGACACCGACGCCCCTACGGGTGACGCCTGCGAGGCCGGATCCGTGAAGTTCGTGCGGTTGGCTTCCGGTGTGGGCCGCCGCAGCACGGAGTCCGTTGAGGCTTGTGCCGAAGCGACAGAGCTGAGAGAACATGAGGCATGAGCACCAGATCTGAACGCCGAAGGCCGAGCGCGAGGGACTGTCGCTCTGGTACCGAATCATCTGGCGGATCAACTATTTGTTGCTGACTGTCTACGGTCCGGCTCGTTTGGACGGACCCAAAGACCCACTGACACGTCTCGAGCGGCAACGAGCAGCCAAAGTGGCAGCGGCCCTCGCAGCGCGTTCGTACACCGAGCCAGGCGGCACCCACTGACAACGCGTTAAGCCGGGCTGCGTCGGATCACGAGGTATCCGCATACGCCAAGCAACACGGGATCTGACCATAGAAGAAGCCAAAGCGGCCGTCGGCTAGCCCGTGGAGCCGCCCGGCAATACTTGCCTGGTGCAGTCGAAATTTGTCTAAAGGCCGTCTTCATCGTAACGTGACATTCGATACCTCCCAGGGGTATGCTGGCATCTCTTTCCTCACCGGAGAGCCCCGGGGCGGCCGCAAAGTCCAGCCAATAGGTGCAAGTCTTTGATGCACGGCGCCACAGATGCCGTGATGAATCGGCAATAGTAAATCCGTTTGTTCGCGCAGAAAGTACCTTCGTGGGAGTGAGACACGGTGCGGGACGTTGAGCGGCCCTTCGGCCGTGCAGTTATGAGCGCATGGGTGCGTACGGCATGGATGGTCGTGTTGATGCTGGCGCTCGCGTTGATGCATGGGCTTGGCCTGTCCCACACCGCGCCCGCCGTTAGCGTGGCTGCGCCGACTGTGGTTGCTGCGTCGATCGCTTCGGACAGCGCGACGCGAGGTCACGTTGAGACCACCGGTCTTGTTGCGGCCCAAGGTGGACACCAGGAACCGGAGCCCGGGCATTCCAGGGCGTTGGCCCAAGCGTGTCTGGCTGTGCTCACCGCGTTGGTCGTGGTGTTCACCATTTTCTTGCTCGCAACCCGGGGATGGACCCGGCATGGGCGTGGCCTGCGGGCGCTCCGCACCCCGCAGTTCTGGGATCCTGCGATGTGGTGGGTGCACCCGCGCACCCATGTGCTGTGCGTGATGCGCACCTGAGGGAGGCGTCGCAGCGTCGGCCGACCGTAGCGGTCGGGCCGGCCTAAACGCGGTCACTATTCCTCTCACTACCAGGAGCACATCAAATGTCTTACCCCCGCACATTCGCGTTGCCCGCCATCGCTGTCACCATGACCTTCGCGTTAGCCGCCTGCAGCACCAACCAAACCAATCCCACCGAGCCCAACGCCTCTGACCAGCAAGCGTCATCCGAAGAGTTCAACGACGCCGATGTCGAATTCACGTCCGGGATGATCCCGCACCACCAACAAGCCGTTGTCATGTCTGAGATGGCGATCGACCAAGGCGGACCCGAGGTCGCCGATCTAGCGGAACGGATCGAAGCCGCCCAAGGCCCAGAAATAGACACCATGACTACCTGGCTACAGGACTGGGGCGTCGACATTCCGACCGGGATGGGCGATACGGACGATATGGAGATGATGAGCCCAGGCGACATGCAAGACATGATGGACGCTGAGGGTGAACAGTTCGACACAATCTGGTTAGAGATGATGATCGAGCACCATGAAGGAGCGATCAGCATGTCCCGCAAGCAACAAGATGAAGGCCTCAACTCCGACGCCATTAGCTTGGCAGGAACCATCATCGAAGCCCAGCAGGGCGAAATCGATGAGATGGAGCAGATGCTCGAGTCCGACCAGTGAAGCCACAAGCCCCCGTTTCGCCACCGGTCCCGCGCGCGATCGCGGTCCCGCGCGCGATCGCGGCCCTACGCGCTGCACTCGGCATCATCCTTGTGACCGGGTGCAGCAGCACACCGGATCTGTCGGTGCCGGATGAGCCGGTCCCTTCAGGACTGGCGATCGCGGACACCCACGTCCACGCCATCGAGCGGGCCGGGCCAGCCGGGGGCATCCTGCTAGCTACTCATGACGGGTTATGGGTCCAAGACGGAAACCAGTTACGCCGGGTCGGTCCCCAGATCGACCTGATGGGTTTCGCTGTTCTGGATGAGAGCACGTACCGGGCCTCGGGGCACGCAGGTCCAGACGTCGCTCTGGGTGAACCTGTCGGTCTGATCGAAACCAACGACGCAGG